>Ga0255452_1070_pt1 | contig 11455 bp, 8 predicted proteins | sample ANMaggQLBNCT01D9_FD_182652 | JGI IMG/M metagenome (GOLD analysis project Ga0255452, IMG submission 182652) | Sediment cell enrichment communities from methane seep in Santa Monica Basin, California, United Staets - ANME aggregate JGI... | ecosystem: Environmental > Aquatic > Marine > Cold seeps >...
GTAAAGTCAAACAAAAAAACAGTAACCAACCCTCAACACCTTTAATTTGATCTTTCTTGTCTTGCTCCGAACTATCTTTTTTAAAGACATCATTGTCGATAACTTCTACTTCTTCCTGAATGCTATTAATTATTTCTTTTACTTCTTCAGCTTGTTCTTTATGAACTAATAATCTTGGAACTTGAATAAAATTTGATCCCAAAATGTTTTCCATGGCATCATCATTTATTGAGTAATCAATTTTTTTTTCATCTAGTAGTGAAAGGATTGATGAGAGGTTGGCGGGATGAGAAGTTACTGGAATTTGCACAAACACTTCTTTGTTCGATGTTTCCTCATCAGAATTTTCTTCTAAAGATGCACAACACTTTTGACAAGTTTTTGCATCAGCAGGAACAGTAGCACCACAATCAGAACATTGATATTCTTCTTCGTGAGATTCCATTGTTTTAACCTTTCATTTAGTTATGAGAAGGCGAACAACTAATTTCTAACTCAATAATACCGAAACGATTTTTAAATGTCCATAATTATTTCTTATAATACGTCAGTGCTTCAGGGATCCAATTTGTTATGTTTTCAATCCTTGTGTCGTAAGATGGATGTGTACTAAGAAATTCAGGTGGTGCTGCACCTCCACCTGCAGCCATTCTTTTCCAGAATTCCGGTGCTTCATACGGATCGTAACCTGCCATAGACATAAATATCAAACCTAGATGATCGGCTTCGCTTTCTTGTGTTCTGCTGTACGGAAGTAAAACTCCGACTGTTGTTCCAACTCCGTAGACTGAAAGCCATAATGCCTGGGTTTCAGCGGGCTCATCTTTCATTGCAACCATTAAGCCAACTGCACCAACCTGCTGCAACAACTGCTGACTCATTCTTTCATTCCCATGCTCAGCGATTGCGTGGGCAATTTCGTGACCCATAACAACAGCCAGTCCTCCTTCATCATTTGTTACCGGGAGAATACCGGTATAAACAACTACCTTCCCTCCGGGCATACACCATGCATTTACCTGGTTATCTTCAACAAGGTTGAAATCCCAATTGTAACCATTTAACCTTGACGATAAATTGTTATCTGCCATATAACGTTGAACAGCCTGCTGAATATTTCCACCGACTTGTTTAACCATATTCACTTCAGCCATATTTGTACTAAGCTTATTCTCTTTTAAGAAAACATCATACTGCTGGTAACTCATAGAAAGCATTTCGCTGCTTGGAATCATATTTAATTGTGATCTTCCGGTTAACGGAACTGAACTGCAAGTCTGAAATAAAACAACTGTTATTACTGCAATAGAAAATGATATAATTATTTGTTTCATAAATTTCCTGTAAAACTATTATTAAAAGTTATTTCTAATGTATCAAATTGAATTAAAATCACAAAATAAATATTACAAGTATTCATTCGGTGATTATTATCTGAATATTATTTTGGTATTATAATTGCCATATTTAGGCAGCAAAAAATTAAACACTGGAGCATTATGAAAACAATAATAATTTCAACTTTATTAAGCATAATTATTTTGACAAGTTGTTCAGATCAGTCAACAAACGTCGATCCTGTCGAGCAGAATGGTCGTTTAAAAATGTATTTAGTAGATTCACCTTCGACTTTAGATTCAGTAATTATTTGTGTTACAAGAGTTGAAGTTCATAAAAGCGGAAGTGATTCAACAAGCGGTTGGTTTGTTATAAATGATTCAACAAGATACTTCGATCTTCTTCTTCTGACCAATGGCGCATCAAGGGTTTTAGGTGACACAGCTTTAACAGCTGGAAAGTATACTCAAATCAGGTTGATAATCGGTAATGGCAGCTATGTTATTGATCAGGGAGTAAAGCACGATCTTGAAATTCCAAGTGGTTCACAAACTGGATTAAAGTTAACTCACCAATTCACAATAGAACCAGGAAAATTGTATGAGTTAATTTTAGATTTTAATGTTGATAAATCTATAATCATTACTGGTAACGGAAGATATAAACTTAAACCAACAATTAGAGTTATGCCAATGGTGATTTCCGGTAGTATTGCAGGACAAGTTCTTCCGTTAGATGCACAGCCTACAGTCTCGACAGTTTACGTTACAGATACAATTACAACTTTCACTGATCTTCAAGGATTCTTTAAGCTGATTGCATTGCCTCAAGGAATTTATGATGTTAATATCATTCCTGCAGACAGTTTAATATATCGAGATACAGTGCTAGTTGGAATACAGGTGCTCGCTAATCAAGAGACAAATATCGGAACTGTAACTCTTCAGCCCCAATAAAAAACATTTATAGTCAAATCAAAGCCGCTTTTAAAGCGGCTTTTTTATTAGAGGGTAAGTTCTAAAATGTCGTTGCTTATATTTGCCTTGTAAAAACAATTTAAAAGAGAGATTAATGCAAATAGGAATAGTGGGATTACCGCAGTCCGGGAAGTCAACTTTATTTCAAACAATCACAAAGACTCATCTTGATCAATCCTCGATGGTTAAAGTTGAAACGCATCAAGCTATAATAAAAATTCCCGATGCACGACTTGATAAGCTAACTGAAATTTTTAATCCAAAAAAGAAAACCAGTGCTACAATTGAAGTGCTGGATGTTGTTGGTTTGCACAAAGGTGACTCAGGATCTACACAGTTCACAAGTAATTTTCTCGGAAAAGTTAAAAATAACGACGCACTTATACAGGTTGTAAGATTATTCAAAAACGATTTAGTTCCACATCCTGATGGTTCGGTAAATATGATGAGAGACATAGATGCTTTCGAAACAGAATTTATTATTTCGGATTTGGCAATAATTGAAAAGAGAATTGATACGGTTAAAAAGCAAATTCAAAAAATTCAGGATGATAAGTTGAAACGTGAATTACCACTGCTTGAGAAATGTTATAACTTTCTTCAGGAAGAAAAACCTTTGAGAGACACACATCTGAGAGATGATGAATTGAAAATTCTAAATTCATTCCAACTGCTTTCAATAAAACCGATGCTGATTGCTCTTAATCTTGATGAAACACAGGTAAATGAAACAGGAAAATATCTTGACGAACTTGCAAAGAAAAAACTGAGTACACATATCAAGGCACTTTTCTTTTTTGGAAAAATTGAACAGGAAATGTCTGAACTTTCGGATAAAGAAGCAGAAATTTTTATGAATGAATATGGCATAAATGAATCAGCATTAAATAGCATTATAAGGGAAGCATATGACTTGCTTGGGCTACAATCCTTCTTTACTTGTGGTGATACTGAATGTCGTGCCTGGACAATTAAAAAAGGATCATCTGCACAGGATGCTGCCGGCGAAATTCACACTGATTTTTATAATAAATTCATCAGGGCAGAAACTGTTGGTTATGAAGATTTTATTTCTGCAGGCACATTTGCTAAAGCTAAAGAACTTGGCACGTGGAGATTAGAGGGGAAAGAGTATATAGTTAAAGATGGGGATCTTATGATAATCCGACATGGGTGACGTGTAAAATTTCCAATTTTTTCCTTTTACTACATCTATTTAATTCCGTTTTACCTTTCCAGAAAAATTATTCGATTATTTTAGAAGAATTTATAGGAATATAAATTGCTTCATATTTTTCCTATTTATGTGTTGAAAATAAATAGCAACTGTTGATAACCATAAAATTTACAGCTAATTTTGAATACTGATTTGCTGTGACTTTTACAAATCTTATACATTTGAAAAATAACTTTTTTCACCGAGTAAATATGAAGGAGATAAAAGTGATGATGAATATTAAATCACTTAGTTGTCTTTTAGTTATCCTGCTTCAATCCGTTTCGTTTACACAATGGATATCACTGGATAAATTTTCAAGCCCGAATTCCCAACCAAACATTCAACTAATAAGTGACAATGATTTTAGCACTGTAATAAAAGTTGATATATCCGGTTTTCAAATAAATGAATTTATTTCTGACGGAAAAACTTATCACTCAATAAGTATTTCTTCAGAGGGAATAACAACGGAAGTGGGCTATCCTGAAATTCCACACATTGCTAAAATTCTGGCAATCCCAGATCAGGGTTCTGTGAGTATTGAGGTACTGGAAACAAGTCCAGTTCAGGTTTTCAAAGGAATAAATATTCCGCCTGCAAGAGAAAGTTGGTTCGAGGGAGAACCTGAAAGTCCATATCTTGAAAATATGCTTGCATATGCTTCAGAGGATTTATATCCAGTTAACTATGCAAAAGTTGAAGACCCTGTTGTTTTCAGAGATTTTCGTTTATCTCGTGTTTCAATTTTTCCTGTTAGATATTCACCCTCTAAGCAGGAGATTCAGGCAGTATCCTCAATTACAATTAAAATAAATTATACTCCTGGTTCAGGTATCAATCCTAAAACAACTCCTCAAAAACCAATACCACCTTCGTTCGCCAAACTGTACAAAAGTTTTATTTTTAACTATGACCAAGTCTTACAAAAAAAATATGCTGGCAGGGAAGAAGGTTACGATTTTATGTTATGCATTATGCCAGATGAATTTGCTGCCAGTTTTCAAACATACGCTGACTGGAAACATAAAGCAGGCACATTCATTCAAATAACAAAATTTAGTGACATTGGTGCCACAGGTAATGATCCGACAGCAGTCAAGAATCATATATTGGATGCTTACAACAACTGGGAAGTTGCCCCAACTCATGTTTTATTAATCGGTGATGCCGGAATAGCCCCTATAAAATTAATTACTTACGATTACACTTTTGTATATGATGACTACTTTGTTGAGTTAGAAGGTACCGATTACTTTCCCGAAATGATGATCGGAAGGTTTACTAACCAAGGTGATTACAGGATGCAGGTGATGATAAACAAATTTATAGGCTATGAAAAAACACCAGACGTTCAAAATACGGATTGGTTTAAGAAGGGACTAGTATGTTCTAATGATGCTTATGCTTCGCAAATATATACGAAGAGATTTACAGCACAGCAAATGTTAGATAATGGAAATTTTACTTCTGTGGATTCGATGTACAATGGCTATCCCTGTCCGGGTAATGTCTCAACCATTGTGAACATGATAAATCAGGGAAGAAGCTTTCTTAACTACAGAGGAGAAGGTTGGAGCAGCGGTTGGTGGGCGGATTGCTTTCCTTTTCAGACTTCAAATGTGAGTTCGTTAAACAATGGGGAAAAGTTAACTTTTGTAACCAGCATAGGCTGTGGTGTAGCTATGTTCAATACCAGTGGTGGTAACTGTTTCGGTGAAGAATGGGTCCAGCTGGGAACTTTGACTGAGCCCAGAGGCGCTTGTGCTTTTGTCGGTCCCGCTTCTAACACTCACACTACATACAATAATAAAATAGATATGGGTATTTATACGGGTATGTTTCCTGAAATTACGCAGCCAGGACAAAATCTTGACAGTCCCGGTGAAGCACTTCTTAACGGGAGAATGTTTATGTACCTTGTCTTTGGTGGAAGCGATCCATGGGTGGAATACCACTTCAGAGTATATCATGTGCTCGGCGATCCCAGTCTTCATGTATGGAAAGATGTACCTCAAAATGTTAACGTTATTCATCCTGATACTGTTGTATCAGGCTTTAGCCAACTTCCGGTGTCAGTAACATACACAAGCTCTGGATTATCTATTGCAAATGCAGAGATTTGTATTTCCGGAAATGATGTGTTTGCATTGGGCACAACAGATGTAAATGGTTTTGCAATGATTGATATTAATCCTTCATCACTTGATGATTTGAATATTACAGTTCGCGGTGGTACTGTTATACCTTATGAAGGAGCAATACAGGTTGTTCAGGGAGTTGAGAATGTAGCACTCTTTGGTGATCCAGTTGTTACTGATCTTGATGGAAATCTAGATGGGCTTATCAATCCAAATGAAAATGGTACCATAACTTTTACTTTGAAGAATTACGGTACGCTTGCATCACTCGATGTGTTTGCTACTTTAACTGAATTGGACACCATGAATTATGTTCAGATTATTACAACGGATCCTGTCAGCTTTGGTAATATTGCTCCTGATCAATCTGTGACAGGTACTCCTTTCCAATTTTTTGTTAAACCCGAATGTCCTGTTGGATTCACGATACCATTTAAAATTTCTGTAACAAGTTCAAACTCTAGTTGGGTTTATTATTGGAATGTAACTGTTCACGGATGTCAGTTAATATATACCGAAAGTTTTGTTGATGACGAAGGAAATGTCTTAAGGAATTTCAGAATGGATCCAGGTGAGACTGTAAAAGTAGTATTAAAAATTAATAATTCTGGCGATGATGTTGCCCCGGATGTTCAGGGAATTTTACGAAGTAACGATGAATTCATAACAGTTTTAGACTCCGTTGGTACTTTCAGCACACTTCTTCCTGATAGCAGTGCAGTTAATGACCAGGATTATTTTGTTGTGAAGGTAAGTGAAAACTGTCCGGTTCAGTACGATGCTTCGTATTCTGTTTTACTTTCAACGCAAAATGGTTTGTATCCTTACTCGGAAATTAGTTTGTTTACTATTTCCGTGGCAATGCCTTCCGGTTTTGATCCAACAGGTCCTGATGCTTATGGTTACTATGCATACTCAAGCGAAGATGTTCTTTTTGAACAATCTCCACAATACGAATGGATGGAAATAAGTACAGTTGGAACTTTGTTCCAGAGACCAAACACTGTTAGCAATTTAACTCAAACGGTTTCGCTTCCATTTAATTTCAAATATTATGGAAATAACTTTTCACAGGTAAGAATCAGCACTGACGGATGGGTTGCTTTTGGCATTGGAACTCAAATCGCTCCGGAAAACTATCCAATACCAAAACAAGATGATATCAGAAATATGGTTTGTGCTTTCTGGGAGGATCTTTTCTCAACTTATCCTAACGAGACCGGTAAGATTTATTATTACGATGATGCAGCTAATCACAGATTTGTTATTGAATGGGATAAAGTAAGACACGCTGAGGATACATTAAGCACAGAAACATTCCAGATATTATTGATGGATCCTGCCTACTATCCGACTAATACAGGTGATGGGGAAATCATCATTCAATATAAAATAGTTGAAGAACCCGGCGGTTGTACAATTGGTATAGAAGACAACACTGAAACAATAGCTCTTCAATATGTCTACAATGATATATATGCTATTACTGCAACCGAAGTACATAATAATTATGCAATTAAGTTTACAACTGATTCTGCAACTGTTGTTTCGGTTAATGAGGATAGTGAGAATGCAAGCATTCCTGACAATTATGTTTTAGAACAGAATTACCCGAATCCATTTAACCCTCAAACAAACATTACTTATTCAATTCCGGAACCAGCTTTTGTTAAGCTTTGTGTTTATAACATAAATGGTACACTGGTAAAAACTCTGTTTGAAGGAAATCAATCGGCTGGCAGATATCAAACTGTTTGGGATGGTGAAAACAGCTCTGGAATGAAGGTCGGATCAGGAGTTTATTTCTACAGGATTCAAGCGAATAGTTTTCTGCAGACAAGAAAAATGATTCTATTGAAATAACAATACTGGTTTGATGTAAATAAAAAGTGATTTGATATGTACGTATTTACTGTATTGCTGATAGTTTTTATCGTTGCCTCAATTTATGGATTGATAGAATTTTATCTTCACCAGAAAAGAATTTATTCCATACCAATCCGAATCCACATTAACGGAACAAGAGGTAAATCCGGTGTTACACGACTGGTTGGTGCTGCCTTACGTGAGGGAGGAATTCAAACTATCACCAAAGTCACAGGAACATATCCACGACTAATTTTAGAAAACGGATGTGAGGTCGGTATCTATCGTAAAGCCAGTGCAAACATTATCGAGCAGCTTTCAATAATTAAATTTGCATCAAAGAGAAAAACACAGGCTATCGTAATGGAGTGTATGGCTATTGAGCCGCAATATCAGTGGATTACTGAAACGAAGATGCTTCATTCAACTATCAGTGTAATTACAAATGTAAGATTGGATCACATTGATGTAATGGGTTACACGCTTCCTGAAATTGCCCAAGCGCTCGGAAATACAATTCCCAAGAAGCAGAATTTATTCACTACAGAAAAGCTGTTGTTTAGAGATTTGAAAGAAGTAGCTGAAAAACGTAATACAGTCATTCATCTTGCTGATGATCATTCTGTATCTGAAGAAGAGATGAAGGGATTTACTTATATCGAACATAAAGAAAATGTTGCTCTTGCACTTGCAGTTAGCGAGCATCTTGGAATTGATAGAGAAGTTGCTCTGACAGGAATGTATAAAGCAGTTCCTGATGCCGGTTCACTAAAACTTTCAAGAGTTAACGTGTTTCAGAAAAAAATAAACTTCTTTAATGCTTTCGCAGCAAATGATCCTCAATCCACTTTAATGATATGGGAAAAAATTAAACAGGAAATTGGGCTTCGCGGAGTAAAAATTGTTTTGCTGAATACCAGGCAGGATCGTTTGGACAGAGCAAAGCAGCTTACCAAATTGATAGGTTCCGAGATAAAGGATGAATTCGAGTTTCTGATTCTTATAGGGCAATCGGCTGAAGTTGTTGAGGAATTAGCAGTGGCGAGTGGAGTTAAAAGAAATAAAATAGTAAATCTGGGTTGGACAGAACCGCAAGCAGTTTTTGAAGCTGTTCTGGCTTATACATCAGACGAATCCACTGTTGTTGCCATTGGAAATATGGGCGGTATGGGTGGAATGGTTGCTGATTTTTTTGAGAACCGGAGTGTTGTTTATGGTTGAACTTGCAATCACTATTGGTCTGATATTCAGTCTACTGTCTTACGAAGTTTTTGGATTAGCCGCCGGAGGGATTGTTGTCCCCGGATACATTGCTCTTCAGCTTTCTCAGCCTGACAGGCTTGCTGGAATAATTCTGGTCAGCTTATCAACTTTTCTGATAATTAAAATTTTAGGCCATTATACTTTTCTTTATGGTAGAAGGCAAATGGTTTTGTGTCTTCTGGTGGGTTGTTTACTCGCAAATTTTTCAAGACAGTTTTTATTGATTGATTTAACTTCGAGCACAGTACAGCTTCAGGCTGTTGGATGGGTTGTTCCGGGCTTAATTGCCCATTGGTTTGGAAAGCAGGGCATCTACAGAACTTTGTGTGTTTTATTTATCACTTCGGTATTGGTCAGATTAATTGTAATAATAATATTCAACGGCGAATTGCTGCCAACATAATTTTATAGTAACTAATGCAAGCTTATAATTTAAGTGCGGGTTCAAAAACAGTTTTAAGTGTTTTATCACTTTTATCCTTGATGGCTTTTCTTGCAGTTGAATATGGCAAAGAAGATGTCAAGCTTAAATGGTATGATCAAAAGCTCGAAGCATCCGAACTTGCAAGTGAAGCCACAGAATATTTAAAAGAATTTCGCATGCAAAAAAGTGTGTTTGTTGATGTTGTTAATGATCCTAACGAAACAGCTTTAATAGGTCAGGACATAACACCAATTACAACTGACCGCGGATTCATAGAAGCAAAACTTACTTCAACAAATCCTAATTTTGCAGCAGTTGTAGTCGATATGCTGAAAGAAGCTGAACTTGAAAAAGATGATATTGTTGCAATTGCTTTTACCGGTTCATTTCCCGGTTTGAATATAGCAGTTCATTCTGCTGTGCAGACTTTAAAACTGAAACCAATTATCATTACTTCAGTTGGTGCTTCCAACTGGGGTGCAAACGATCCATTTTATACCTGGCTGGATATGGAAAAAATTTTATTCAAAGCCGGTATCTTTAAAAATAAATCGGTTGCTGCTTCAATCGGCGGCGGAGTTGACAGAGGCAGGGGACTCAGTCCGGATGGAAGAAAACTTATTATTGATGCCATTAACAGAAACAAGGTTGAATTTATTAATGAGGAACATCTTGAAAGCAGCATTCAGAAGAGGATAGATATTTTTAATGAACAAAGCAAGAAAGAAAAGATAAAAGCTTTCATTAATGTTGGTGGAGGAATATCAAGTATCGGGTCTGTTGAAAATTATAAATTTATACCGGGAGGATTGTCAATTTCTCTTCCGATGAAAAATTACCCGGTAAGGGGAGTAACGATACGTATGGCTGAAAATAATATTCCAATCATTCACCTTTTGAATGTAAATCAGCTTGCACAAAAATATGGTTTACCAGTAAATCCTACTCCATTGCCTCATCCTGGTGAGGGAGAAATTTTTATTCAAAAAAGATATAGCGTCATGCTTACTTTCGGAGTGACACTTTTTCTAATCATTGCAATTTCATTTGTGTTTATTATGGAGAGAAAGAGACATCAACTTGGAACTGAAATGATTAGTTTACAAAGTAGTGAAGCAGTACCTGAACTATAGTTTATCGATATGATTAATAAAAAAATAAATATAGCACATTTTCTAATACTGATATTGCTTGCCATTTCAGTTCTAAGTTTCGCAGTTCCTAAAACGAAAGTTTTAATTCCCAAAAATGCCAAGTCATCAATCTTAATTAATATTTCCGGAAAAAGTTTAAAGTACTATCCGACCTCGGTTGATGAAGCAGCCATTTTAATAGTTCGTGGTCCCGGTAAATTGAAAGTTATTACACGCGCACAACTGAATTCCAAAAGCAAAAAGCAACGGGATTATGTTGTTTATTATAGAATCAACGGGGGCAAAAAAATAAAAGTGGATTTTAATGATATTAAACCGGACGATAAATCTTATTTCGAAAATGCTTCACTTGGTTTTCCTTCTAAAGGACAAAATATTAATGTAGAATTGTCACGTGGTGAAAACACTGTGGAAGTCTGGTGCGGATCAGCTAATCCCAAAATTTGTATTCGTAATCTTTTTACTACGATTAAAGAAAAAAAGATTGATTGGTATAAACTTTCTCCGATGTATCCAAACGAGCCTGTGAGTCTTGTTACTAATGAAGATGTTCTTTCATACTTTCGTTATTCTTCTTCAAAATCTTTAAAATTCAAAATAACCGGGCCTACAATTGTAAGAGTTTTGAATCGGGTTGAATTCGATTACAAGATGAAGGGGAAAATAAATTGTAGAATTGAAGTTAAAGAGGATAAAAAAGTTAAAAATACTTATATGCTATGTGCTGATCGTTCAGATGTCACCAGATATAAAAAAGATGGAAAAAAGATACCGGGGAAAGCGAAAGAAATAGTGATAAATGTTCCATCCGGCACGCATACATATACGTTACTTCCTTTGGATAATTGTACGGTCCTCGCTCGAATTTTATTTCCCAAAAAAGACATCACTCTGGAAGAATAATAATTGCTGAACAGATTAATTAATATAAAACTACTTTCCATAAGCATAATTCTTTTGAATTTTATAATTCTTTTTTCGTTGATAACCAATGAAGAAGCTTTCGCCGGTGATAAAACAAAGAAGAAGAAAGTAAACAAATGGAGGCTGAACCTTTCCATAAATTCTTATTATGA
>Ga0255452_1072_pt1 | contig 11210 bp, 14 predicted proteins | sample ANMaggQLBNCT01D9_FD_182652 | JGI IMG/M metagenome (GOLD analysis project Ga0255452, IMG submission 182652) | Sediment cell enrichment communities from methane seep in Santa Monica Basin, California, United Staets - ANME aggregate JGI... | ecosystem: Environmental > Aquatic > Marine > Cold seeps >...
TGGCGGGCTCAATAATCTGGTGTAAAAACCCTACGCCCCCCTCCCCATCACAACAAGCCCTAGAATTCGTCAACAGTAAACCCAGCAACCTAATCAAATGCCTCAACAGCCCAGGTTTTAATTCTTTATGCTTTGGAATTGACAGTCTAACCTTCGAACCTTCTTTCCTTAAAACCACATGACTCCCCACTTGCCTATGAAGAACCCACCCTGATTTAGAAAATGCCTTAATAGCTTTCATCCCTGAAAAAATCGGAAAGTCCAGACATTAAGCCACCACATCAACTACCCTGGACGAAGGCTTTGTGATATCGGACTTTATTTCATCTTCAGCCAGGGACTCCAAACATGCCTGTATGGCTTCCTTAATATTTTCTAAAGCCTCATCCGCGGTATCCCCCTGGGAAAAACAACCTGGAAGACCAGGACAGCTAACAATATACCCACCGACTTCTTCATCCTCTTCCAGAACCACTTTGAAGTGCATGATATTCTCTATAATTGTCTATGCCTAAATTCCTTATGATTCAGCATCTCTTTACTGGCAATGAACCCAACCTCCCGCCCCCCACAGTAAATAATAAGTACCCCCTGCCCCCAATGATTTAACCATACCTGTAAAACCAGGAAAAGCCAGGGGAGGCAAAAATATGGACAAAAGCAGGAGAAAAGCCTTAGGCGGTTTAATATTCGCCCTCGGTCTAATTGTAATGCTCATCGGGGCAATGACCGACCTCTATGAAGTTAAAATAGGTGTCATCATCATGCTTGCAATCTGGTTCATCGGCGGTGCACTTGTTGCACTCATATTCGGGGGCGAGGAAGAAACACCTGAGCAGTCGAATAGTTTGTAATAATTGTAGAAACAAGGCAGGTGCAGGGGACTATTGCGGCGCATGATGCTTACCCGAGGTTGAGGGGTGGGAGAGAAATTACTCGGGTTGGGAATTTGGTGTAAATACTCTTGATAACGCTATATACAGGCCCGGTACTTTGTGCGTGGTATACTGGCAACTGCAATGATGGGTTTTTCATACCTTAAAAATGAGGAAATTTTTTTGACTTTTTAATTTATTCTGGATAAATGGATCGTGGTAAAAAAGATTCACCGCAGAGGACGCAAAGAGACGCAGAGAGGTGTTATTTTTCTCTGCGTGAATCTGCGCTCTTTGCGGTTTTCTGAATCGTCCCAGTAAATAATAAAAAGTCTCAAATTTGTATGGAAAAAGACATCAGTACCAGTTATAAAAAGAAGAACTTAAATATCACCTCGATTTAAGATAACAGTTATGACCCAGATAGATAATAAGGTCTTCAAAGCAATGGGAAGCTCCACCCGCATGAATATGCTGGAGGTACTGACTGATACTGAGATGCATATTTCAGGACTGGCAAAGGAATTGAACATCTCGGTCCCTGTTGCCGCAAAGCATGTCAGGATATTGGAAGATGCCGACCTTATTGAAAGAAAAGAATTCGGCAAAACCCATGTACTCAATGTCAAATCAAAAAATATGTATAATATTCTTGATAAATTTGCTAAAGTCGATAACATCGAACTGCCAAAAGGAAGCAGCCTGTTAGATGCACTGAAAAGCGTGTCGGCTGTAGAGGTTAAGAGAGTGGGCAACCGGGAATATGTAATATCGACAGATGGTGAAGAAGGATTATTCCTGTATGAGATTGATGGAAGACCCTCAAATAAAACAGTTGATGAATATTTATTGGACAAAGATGTCACAGTTGAATGGAAGAAACTGGTGCCTGTGACCAAGAAGAAGATATCTGTAAATATCAAGAACTGATGGATCCAATAGTGGTAATTAACTTGAGATACATTAAATCACATTTTCATTTGAATGCACCCACATTGTATTGACCACTTTTTGGCTAACACCTGTAACCCGGAACACCAGTAATATATATGAAATCTCCAGATGATGTCAGAGGAATTGCTAATGCTAAAAACATCCCATATCGTTCTATTTATTCTAACCGTAACCGTATTGTTGATCCCGAACACACTGGCGTATCCCATCAATATCACCGACAATTTTGGATGCACAGTGACGGTTGAAAAAACACCAATGCGCATCGTGTCCCTGTCCCCGTGCAACACAGAGATATTATTTGCGGTTGGTGCCGGCGACAGAGTGGTCGCAGGCACTACCTATGATACATATCCTCCTGAAGCTGTCAATCTATCCAAGATCGGGGGATTCTCGAGCGTAAATATCGAAGCAGTTGTGAACCTTTCTCCCGACCTTGTCCTTGCCGAAGACGGCAACGGCCTGGATACGATCAATGCATTGAAAAACCTGGACCTCAAAGTGGTCACATTAAACCCGAAAACAATGGATGACATTCTTGAGAACATCCGGCTTGTTGGGAACATCACAGGAAACGATGCTGCTGCTGAATCGCTCACTGCGGATATGACGCAGCAGATAGGGAATATAACAGACATGACAGAAGATATCCCAAACAGCAGAAAGCCCCGCGTGCTTTATATCGTCTGGCATGAGCCCATGTATGCAGCAGGTGCAGGTTCCTATCCCGATGACCTGATACAAATGGCTGGCGGAAATAATATCATTCAGGCACAAGGCTGGCCGGTCATAAGTATTGAAGACGTTGTTGATAAAAATCCGCAGATCATAATCTGTTCAGGTATGGGGGGAGGTTCATATACCATAATGGAAGCCATAACAGGTAACCAGGTACTGGCGCAAACGGATGCAGTGAAAAATAATAAAGTATATCCGGCAGACGATCCGAATACGATCGAACTGGCAGGTCCGAGGATCGTCCAGGGATTAGCTGAACTGCATGGTCTTATCGCACCTGATATCCAGCCAGGGGAGATCGAATCACCCACACAAGTTATTGAAACCCCATCTGGAGCATCTGCTGATAATTCGAATGACACATCCGATACATCTTCGACGCCCGGCTTTGGTATGATACTTGCACTTGGCATGATCTTGATGGTTTATTCAAAACGGGAGAGATAAGAGATAACTATTATGGCTAAACCCGGCAAGTCGGTTATTTTTATACTGGCATTACTCCTGATCGCAGCAGTGATCAGCAATACAGCCATAGGCTCTACCAGTATTTCTCCGGATGTCACCGCAAAGATCCTGGTAGCTGAAATATTTGAGAGTATATTAGAAATGACCGGAAAGATATTCCCGTCTGTCACCGCAAATATGCAGGCGAACGGGTATTATCCAGTTGATAAGACCTGGACTGACAGCCAGGAGATCATTATCAGCGATATCCGCCTTCCCAGGGTACTCCTCGCAGCCCTGGTGGGTGCAGCCTTAAGCACAGCCGGCTGTGCAATGCAGGGATTGTTGAAAAACCCGATGGCAGACCCATATATTATCGGGATGTCATCAGGTGCGGCACTGGGAGCATCACTTGCTTTTGTGATGCTGCTGCCGGTCCAGTTCCTCTCATTTATAGGGGCTGTTATCACAATATTTGTAGTATACAACATATCAAAGATCGCGGGAAAGGTGCCGGTCGATACACTCTTACTGTCCGGTATAGCAGTTGGTTCGCTGCTCGCTGCATTCACTTCCCTGATCATATTCATCTCCCATTCACCTCACCAGATAATCTTCTGGCTGATGGGCGGACTATGGACAGCAAGCTGGGATAAGGTAAAGATCACATCTGTCATGATAATTTTTGGTATCCTTGTGCTGTATCGTTTTGCCTGGAGCCTGAATGTAATGCTGCTGGGGGAAGAGCAGGCGCAGTACCTGGGTATAAACATTGAACAGGTGAAGCGCTACGTGCTGGTATTATCCGCACTGGTCACGGCTGCTGCTGTATCTGTTAGCGGTATCATCGGTTTTGTGGGGCTTATCATTCCCCATATCATGCGCATCATTGTCGGTCCCGACCACAGGATACTTTTTCCGGCTTCAACCCTGATGGGTGCGGTCTTTTTGGTACTCTGCGATACTTTTTCCAGGACCATCATAGATTCTGTCGAACTGCCTGTGGGTATCGTGACCGCCATGTTCGGTGCACCGTTTTTCATATACCTGTTACGAAAGAGGAGGCAAAGCCTGTATGCTTGAGATTCGAGACCTGAGCGCCGGTTATGGACACAGGCATGTCCTGGAGCAGATATCACTCAAAGCTAGTGAAGGTGAGGTTGTCGGGATCATAGGACCCAACGGTTCAGGAAAAACAACGCTGTTAAAGACCATAACAAAGGTTTTAGAACCCATCTCAGGGACAGTTCTTATCGATGGGACGAATATTGATGAGATGCAAAGCACGCAGATCGCGAAAAAGGTGGCTGTTGTCTCACAGGTGATCTCAATAAATTTCGAGTTCACTGTGGAAGATATTGTATTAATGGGGCGGACTCCTTATATCAAAGGATCTGAAACTGTTGAGGATATCAATATAGTGAGGGAGGCAATGGAAAAGACAAACACAATTTTTTTGAAAGACAGATTGATCACGCAATTAAGCGGCGGGGAACTGCAGCGGGTGATCATTGCAAGGGCGTTTGCACAGAATCCGAAGATCCTGCTTCTGGATGAGCCAACTTCACATCTTGATATAACAAATCAGATCGATATTTTAAATCTTGTAAAGCATGCCTCTCGAAAAGGTATGGTTGTGGTAGCAGTTATGCACGACCTGAACCTTGCTGCCTATTATTGCGATAAGATATGTCTTCTCCGGGACGGGAAACTGATATCAGTTGGCACCCCGGATCAGGTGCTGACCCCGTCTAATATTGAACGTGCATTTAATATTGCTGTAGAAGTAATTCCAAATGATATTACAAACTCGCTTTATGTAATACCTGTACTGGAGCCACTGCATGAGACATTACACTAAAGATTCCACCTTGATCATCGAGGGCGAATTCGAAGCCATAAGTTCAGGCATTAACGGCGGTCGCGCTTGTGTAGCATGCCTGTTCAACCATCAGGTGCAGCCGGGCTTTAACCACTTCGAACCTGCACAGTATCTGGACCGACTGGCTGATTCTCTTCAGATAAGGAGACCGTATTTCGGACTACTGACAGCAGTGAACATGGATGATCTGTGTGTAAGGACAGATGACTATCTGACAACTTTTGTCACTGCTGGTATCACTCATCCTTCAGGCTTCAGGGTTAAGGATAGTGAGGCAGGGACTATCAATATTATTCTTGTTGTTAACGGGATCCTGTCCGAAGGTGCAATGGCAGGGGCGATCATCACAGCCACTGAGGCTAAAGGGCTTGCGCTGATGGAAATGGGATACGATTTTTTAGGAACGACCACTGATGCGGTGATAATTGCATACCAGAAAGATTCCTCAGCGTACATAGAATATGCCGGATCGTATACGGAGTTTGGTGAGAAGATCACAGGAACTGTTGTCAGATGTGTTAAAGAGGGGATAAGGAAAACTGAGAAGAGAAATGGGGATGGGAATGAATATGAATAACGAGTGCATTTTTATTTCAACTCAAGTTTGGGCACTTTCCTAATTTAGAATACTTTATAGAAAATAAAAAAAAATCCTCCAAACTCCATTGATGATCTGTCAAATTCTTAATCATTGTCGTTGTGCCCCAAATCTATACTGGTCCCAAGATTTTGATCAAGCTTTGCATTAATTCTGCTCTTGATGAGGCAAAATGATACTACAAAAACGTCTTTTTGGCTTACCTTTTCCTGTGCATCATTTCATGGCACTCCCTGCACAGTACAACGAGATTACCTGGTTCGTTCTTACCACCTTTTGACCTTGGGACCTTATGGTGCACCTCCTCTGCCGGGCGGCCGCACATGGTACATTTGTAATGTTCCCTTGTCATGGTCTTTTGCCTCTGGTGATGGGACAGCGTTCCGGTAGGGGCACCTCCCACAAAGGGCCAGCGCTCAAGCAGGTCGATCCAGTTGTCCAGGGTCTTCTCCTGCCCCCGGTCTGTGATACCCCAGCGCTGGCACTGGTCAATAAACCCTGACAGTTCATGGTAACCCTGGTATCCGGCAGCCAGTTCGGCTTTTTTGCTGTTGAACAAACGGGTCAGACGCTGGATCTTGCTGCGGTATTTGATGCTCCTTTTTATGTCAGTATCCTTCATCCCATGTGTTATCAGGTAAACCGGCACATAAAAATGTTGCCTACAATTCTGGGAATTTTTAATTTATTCTGGATAAATGGATCATGGCAAAAAAGATTAACCGCTGAGGACGCAGAGGGTCGCAGAGTGGGGTTATTTTACTCTGCGTCCCTTTGCGCTCTCTGCGGTTTTTCGAATCGTCCAGGGAAATAAGAAAAGTCCCTACAATTCTATCTCGAATTGGGGATGCCCCTTCTCTGTCGGCGGTGCAAGCCAGTCCACCACCCTCTCTGCCTCATCGGCATCCTGCGCAACAATCTCCACCCAGATACTTCCCAGCAGCTCATCGCCTGGCGGGAAACTGACCTTGCCCACGGTAGCCGCCTGTTTGTTCAGGATAAATGTCACATTACTCCCCTCAATATGCATATTCCTGCGCCCCGTATCCAGTATCTTACGGCTCCTGAGCAGTTCATGGAGCAGTTCCAGCGAATCCCTGCCGCCCGTACCAACCAATCTGGCAGTAAAACCTTCCTTCTCCTGTAATTCATACTCCAAGCCAGGGAATATTCCCTCCATAGCAGACTGTACCCTATCCCTGTCCTCTGTGGGATTGACGTGAGCAGAAACTTCCACTGCTATCATCGTTGTTCCTCAATGATCTTCTGGACCTTTTTCCTTAACTGGTATAGCGTGCCATCATTAACAATGGTCAGGTCAGCATTTTTGATAGACTCTCCCATGCCCCACCCCAGTTCTCTTTCATCACGGATGCGCAGCCTTTTTTCATCCATTAACCTGTCATCAGCCCTGCCCCGTTTTCTAATCCTGGCAAGCCTGTACTCTGTGGACGATTCGACATTTATCAGCAGGAAATCGCTCCCGAACTCCTCCTTGAAAAGGTGTACCTCCTCGATGTTCCTTACCCCGTCCACCACAGCACCACCACCCTCTGAGGCACGCAATTTCGTAACACACCGCCTGGCAATGGCTGATAGTCCTTCCTCCTTTCTTAGCCTTGTACCGGTGCCGCCCAGGTTCTCGTCTGTTGGTTCAAGACCAAGCCTGTGGACCTCTTCACGTATCACATCGCCCATGTTCACTACAGGATAACCCAATTCCTTTGCAACAGCAGCCACTTCACCCTTGCCCGATGCCGGCATACCCACAAAAGCAATTATCCTCATACTATCCTTTCCTCTCCATTCTCTATAGTCCGTATCCGTATGTCTTTGAGATTGACAGGTTTGATAGCTGTTGCCATATCCAACACTTCCTGCCTGCTGAATTTATCAATATCTTTCATATCCAGGGTATTGTCAGATAAACCCTGCTGGACTGCATAGGTAAGGTTCCCGCAGTCACATTCATCCAGGTACTGGCTTATCTTCCTGATATCTTTTGCACCAACAAGCCCCCTGAATATTGTGGTCCTGACCTCCAGTTCAATGCCTGCCCTGATACATTTGTCCAGTGTCTTGGCTGTGTTTTCAGCCGCCTTTGAACCCGCATCCACATTTAACCCGGTTACTATAGCGTATTGCTTAGGGTCGTCCAGTGGTGCTTTTACATCAAGGAACACCTTATCAAGCAGACCTTTATCAAGCATTTCCATTACTACATCCGCACCAAACCCATTGGTCTCAAGTCCCACAGCCAGTGAGCCGGACCTGGCAAATCCGGCAAGATCTATCAGAGCATCCCTTTGAAGGGTCGGCTCACCTCCGCTGAACACTACCGCACTGATGAACGGTTTTGTTTTGGATATCTGTGACTTCATGTCTTCAATATCCATCTCACTGTTTCCTGTGATATAGGCGTGGTTCTGGCAGTAGGGACACCGTAACTGGCAGCCCCTGAAAAATATTACCGAGACTGAACGGCCATGCCAGTCCACAGTAGAGATCGGGATAAAATGTCCGAAATTAAATGTCTGTTGCATTGGCTAACTGGTATACTCATCACAAGATATATAACCATTACAAACGAAAACGCAGGATTATATATGAACATTGAGATCGACCCGGCTGTAAAGTATAAAGAGGGCACCAAGAGGGTATGTGGTCCGGAAGAAACCCTGGAAAATATCACAGGCATACTTGATAAGGTGGGAGTTACCAGGATCGCCGATATCACTGACCTTGACCGCATAGGAATTCCAGTATTTTCTGCCATCCGGCCCAGTGCGGCCGAGGGTGCTGTTTCTATTTACAGCGGCAAAGGTGCCGATGATACCCAGGCCAGGATATCGGCCATCATGGAAAGTGTGGAGCGCTGCTGTGCAGAACAGCCAAGTATAAGCAAAGACCTGGGCAAAGACCTGGATGAAGAAGATATCAAGCCCACAATTGCCGATTCTTTTGAAAATCTCTCACAAAAGGTTAACACCATCAATCCTCTTGACCTGCTGACAGCAGAGCCCGTCATTAAGAACACCAGGCTGGAATGGATGGTAGGCTATGACCTGCTGACTGAGGAGAACATCCTTGTACCGTCCAATGCCGTATACCACCCCTATAATCCCACAAACGGGGGGCACCAGTTGTTCCGCAGCAATACCAACGGCCTGGCAGCAGGGAATACTATGGAAGAGACCATACTGCACGGCCTGCTTGAGGTGATCGAGCGGGATGCGCTTAGCATTGCCGAGTACAATAAGAACCCTGGCCGTGAGATCATACTTACACCGGATGATGGTGTCGTCTACGACTTGTTGAAAAAATTCGAAGCTGCAGGTGTCATAGCAAAAGTATGGCTGCTGACCCACGATATCGGCCTGTACACAGTTGTTTGTGCGCTTGATGACCCGGTCCTGAAAGACCCTGCTCTGCTGGTCATGGGTGCGGGGTCACACCTTATACCTGAAATTGCGGTGTCGAGGGCCCTGACCGAAGCTGCACAGAGCAGGGTAGTGCAGATACACGGTGCCAGGGAGGATACTGACAGGGAATCTGTGGTCCGCACCTTCGGGTACGAGGCCATGAAACGGTTGAACCGCTACTGGTATATTGATTCTGCTGAGAAAGTTACCTTGTCCGACCTTGAGGATAAATCCGCAAACACCCCTGCTAAAGATATCCGGGCAACTGTGGAGATGCTGCGCGGCATAATTCCTTATGCTGTCATAGTGGATATTTCCAGCACTTCATTGAACCTGCCAGTGGTAAGGGCTGTCCTGCCAACCTTTGAACAGTATACGCTTGACAGGGAGCGCAAGGGTAAGCGCATGAAGATCGGACGAAAACCCAAGACCAGGACCAAACGAACCTTCAAACCACGGCCGGTGACATGACAGGGATTGTGGTCTTTACCGGTACCAGCCTTAGCTGGGAGGAGGCAGGGTCGTTGCTTGATGCTGACTACCGGCCGCCTGTAAAAAGGAATGATATCAATATCCTGGTGGATAAAGGTGGTCCTGATATCATAGGCATCATTGACGGCATCTTTTTTGACAGGGCAGCAGTGGCCCACAGGGAGATAATCCGTGCAATGAAGGCAGGGGTTACCGTGGTCGGTGGCTGCAGTATGGGGGCACTCCGGGCATCTGAACTTGATACTTACGGCATGATAGGGGTGGGCCGCATCTACGAGTGGTACCGCGATGGTGTTGTGGAATCAGATGATGAGGTGGCTGTCACTTTCCATCCTGAGACGCTTGAGCCGCTTTCAATCCCTCTGGTTAATATCAGAGTAACCCTTGAGCGTGCAGTGAAACAGGGTGCGATTGAGCCAGACCTCAGTGAAACGCTACTGGAAACAGCACGCTCCATGTACTATCCTGACCGGACCTTTGCAGCCATTGTTAAAAGTAGTGTGGAAAATGGCCACGTTCCAAAATCTGAAAAAGATACTATGATTGATTACCTTATCCACAATGAAGTGGATGTCAAACGTGAAGATGCTTTGCTGGTTATCGAAAAGATAAAAGAATTGGCAGGGTCTTTATAGACACCCTACAAAATCGGACTGGGTGGCTGAATAGTAATAATAATTTATATACTCAATATTATTTAAAAATGCTTGAAATTATAATCTTTTTTATTATATTTACATACTATCCTCATCAAAATACCGGTTCAACTTTTGAGATATACTGGTGTCAATCTCCTCTCAAGAACCGAAAATGACACATCGATGAATAATGCGAGGACTATAGCAGGAAGGGCTCCCGCTAAGATCTTACCCGTGTTAAAAGCTATCAATCCTTCAAATACCAATTCTCCTAATCCACCACTTCCGATAATTGCGGTCAGTATAGCGATACTATTGGCCAGGATAGCTGCAAATTTAATGCCGGCGAACATTGCCGGGTATGCATTGGGCATTCTGATGTGACGGTTGATCTGCAAATCAGTTAATCCAATACCTTTAGCATATTCTATCAATAATGGATCAATATTGGATAGACCAATATAGGTATTTTTAATAATGTGGAGCAAGGCCCTTAGCATTATAGCTATTATAGCAGGGGTGAAGCCTATTCCAATAAGCGGAACCACAATTGCAACAACAGCAAAACTCGGTACTGCCTGAGCCAGGTTTGCAAATTTTATTACGATAGAAGCAAGCCTGTTACTATACAATGAAGCAAATGCCAATGGAATAGCTATAGCGATACTCACGAAAAGAGCCGAATATGCGAGAATAATATGTTCAACAGTAGCATCTGCAATAGCGGTTAATATTACCATGTACCGTACCTCACTTTGAGTCTGCTTTCAATTACACCCGCTATAGCATCCAGAATAACTGCAAGTACCCCAGTCCATAATCCTGCGACCAGAATGGTATCCACATCATACAAGTAAATACCCGTCTGCAACGCCGTTCCCAGTCCACCTGCTGCAATAAGACCACCCAGGGTAATTAAGCCCATAGTAAATACCAGTGCGATCCTGAAACCCCCTGCAATGAGCGGAAGTGCCATTGGCATCCTTACGTTGATCAATATATCCTTTGATGATAGTCCTATTGCCTGCGCGATGTAAATATACTCCTTATTGACACTTTTCAGACCGACATAGGTATTCCTGGTGATAGGCAGGATTGAATACAGGATCGATGCAACAATGGTAGGTTTTGCCCCTAAACCAAAGAATGGAAGCAAGAGTACCA
>Ga0255452_1039_pt2 | contig 11080 bp, 12 predicted proteins | sample ANMaggQLBNCT01D9_FD_182652 | JGI IMG/M metagenome (GOLD analysis project Ga0255452, IMG submission 182652) | Sediment cell enrichment communities from methane seep in Santa Monica Basin, California, United Staets - ANME aggregate JGI... | ecosystem: Environmental > Aquatic > Marine > Cold seeps >...
GGGAGCAGCAGAGGGTGAGTATTGCCAGGGCGCTGGCCAACAGGCCTGCTATCATACTGGCAGATGAGCCCACAGGCGAGGTGGATACCAAGACCAGGGACCTTATTATCGGCATCCTGCGGCGGCTGTCTGATGGCGGGCAGACTGTGATAATCGTGACCCACGACCCCTGGGTGTCAGAGCGGACGGACCGGGTGATCACGCTGGTGGATGGGAAGGTAGTAAGTTGAACGCCCCGGCGGGTTTTTTGCTATTTGGGGTTGTTATATCTTTTAAAGGGGTATTACAGAGGTCGGATTGAGTAAGTAACGTTGTTTTATGGAATGTGTTGGATGACTTAATATAGGAGAAGACTGAAAAGAGGTATTTAGTGATTGAATGAAGTTAGTGGTACGATATAACTATCCAGTAATTTCAATAATTGCAAGAATCGTAGATAAACGCAGATGCCACCTAAATCTGCGTCAATCGACATTTTAACAAACAGAGGTACATAATGTCTTCAGTAGTTTTAAGTGAAATTGAAAAAACAGTCAGCCATTTGCCTCCTAATGAGCAGTTGCAGTTGATCGAGCAACTTGTTCATCACTTGCGAGAGGATTTATTGAAAAGTGATGACGTTGAGCAGGCTACTTTTGAGAGAGAACTTGCTGCGATGGCAGCGGATTCTGAGATTCGGAATGAATTAAAAAAGATTGATCAAGAGTTTGTTGTAACGGAAGCGGATGGACTGGAGAATTGATAATGCCCCTCCATCGCGGTGAGATTTATTTTGTCAATCTTAATCCTGTGAAAGGGCGAGAGCAAGCAGGATCGCGTCCAGTATTAGTTTTATCAATAGATGCAATCAATAAACAACCTCTTGTAGTCACTGTTGTTGTTGGAACTAAGGGTGAAAACATTTCCCGTGATTTCCCAATAAATGTTCGTGTATCTCCAGAAGATAGTGGTCTACCATCAGAGACCGTTTTCTTATGCTTTCAAATTCGTTCATTGGATCCAAAACGGTTTCCCGAAGAACCAGCAGGTAAACTTTCTAATGAAAAATTGAAAAGGATTGAAATGGTCGTTCGCCACTGCCTTGGTCTGTAACAGATACCATGATCAGTCTATTGAGATTGTCGGAAAAGTACCTGAAATGCGCCTAAATCGAAACTTCCATAAATATTATTAAAACCAAATCACTATGCTGCGCCCGGTCAAGTTAAGACAGTAAAGCTGAAATATTCGAAAATTAGGCTTTTCCGACAATCTCCTATTATCTACATAAATCTACATAAGGGATTTTCGTAAGTTTAACTCACCTCCGGTGGATTGTATCTACTGGTTGTTTTTTAGGCTGGTTGGAATAAGTGGACAGCGCGCATAGATGCGGGCTGGTTCCACGATTCAATCACTCGCACACGGTAAGGTAGAAGAGGAGGGGGGCTGGGCGACCGCCTGAACCACAAACCTTCTGAACTGAGTGGCGGGAGCAGCAGAGGGTGAGTATTGCCAGGGCGCTGGCCAACAGGCCTGCTATCATACTGGCAGATGAGCCCACAGGCGAGGTGGATACCAAGACCAGGGACCTTATTATCGGCATCCTGCGGCGGCTGTCTGATGGCGGGCAGACTGTGATAATCGTGACCCACGACCCCTGGGTGTCAGAGCGGACGGACGGGGTGATCAGGCTGGTGGATGGGAAGGTGGAGAATTCGTAATGTTCTCATTTTTGGAAGGAATGCATCGCGGATCTCAATGAAAATGCTATGCTATGCTGATTCTGCTGTTATAGATTGATTTTATTATTGAATGTCAGCCCGACTTCCCCATGCCCTCATCAAAAGCCATCACAACATCCCTTAAGTTTGCAGGGTCATACATATCCCCATTCACAATTACCCTCTCCATACCCTGGACATCATGCACATCCCTCTTCATAAAAATAGTAGCACCCAGCAAATACAGTTTAGGAAAAATCCCAAGCATCTCAGGGCTGGGCTGTGCAAACCCCGGCGGCGAGCCAGACAGGTCGAACATATCCACCAGTTCCAGTTCCATAGGAGCATTACACCTATCCCTGCAACCTGGAGGCACTTCACCAAAGAACCTGGCAGTATGACAGGAACGGGCATACGACACAGCAATAAATTCAGCATGTCCGGCCACAGGCAGTCCGGTCCTAAGCGCAGCCTCAACCGTCTTCAATTCCAGGTCGGTCTCAAGAGCCGTAATACCCATATCCCTGAAAAATCCCAGAGTCCTGCTGTAGTTAAGATTGGTCTGCAAAAACGCATCCTTCACCTCTTCAGACTCATCCCGCAGCAGATGGTCCACCCACGGACATGCCTCAGACGTATGCACAATACCCCGGCCGGCCACAACAGCACTAAAACCATCCAGCAAACCATCCCGATCCATTGAGTACAGCACACCCACATCATTGACCACCAGCCTTACACCACGCGGCAGCCCCCTGATAAAGTCCAGCACCCTGTCATAATGTTTCTGCGGTGTGATGGGCGTGACCACTGCCAGGTCATCCACCTGTGAAGCAATCTCGGCCACCTGCCGGGGACTGGGTAACTTATGGACACAGCACTCGCTTCCAACACCCACATTCAACCCGAACTCCTTTGAGAGCTCAAGAACCAGTCCGGTCTTTGCCGCATCAGCAGTCCGTATCTCTATCACGCGTCAACCTCAAATATATGAATCGTTAATGGGCGTCTTTAAGTACTTGCACCTGTCCTGGTCGCACAGCATCATCCAGAAAGGTATCTCCTCCAGCACCCATGCCTTTATCTCACCCGGCACAGCACCGTCTAAGACCATATCAATAGCGCTGCGATATGTCCGGATTATGGTTCGTATCATCTCAGGGTTCATGCACCTGCCCACTACTTTCAGGGCAGATACTCCGGCATCCATCAGATCCCCTATACTGCACAGCGAGCAGTCCGTCCCAGCATCCAGGATATTGTGCAGCCTGCCGTCCTCTGATACCCTGTAATTCGCTCTGCACGGCAGTCCCAGGCTGATACTTTCATCGGCATTATGGATCAGGTGGCAGGTGCCGTTAATATTGGAACACCCGAACTGAGCGAACAATTCCAGTTCTATTCCCAGGTCAGATAGCTGGCGTATCTCGTCTATGGTTATCTTGAACGGGAGGACTACTTTGGCGACCCCCATGCCTTTAAGCATCTCTAACTGTCCCCTGTTGAAATTATTAAGCAGCACACTGGCATGTATCGGAATTCCCAGGTCCATTTCATGCACCAATGCCAGGGCACCGAACTCACCCACGATCAGTGCATCCACACCCGCATCCACACCCCGCATCACGTGCTCGATATACATCACCTCAAGTGTATCAGCCATGAACGGGGTATTGACAGTATAATCCACAAGCACGCCCCTGTCATGGGAATACGTTACAATATCCACTAACTCTGCCTTGTCTTTTGCGTTGCAGCTCCTGCCCCTGCCTGAAAGGTTCAGGTTCACAAGTCCAGGTGTCTCCAGGCCAAGGTAAATCTCATCGGCACCCGCTTCTATTACATTGACAGCAGTAGCCATGGATTCGGCAGGAGCCATAAGGTTCATTTTTTTCGGGGAGCCCATAGATCATAATTCCTTAAGGGCCTGTGCCAGTAAGGGCGCAACCGTGACCCTGCTAACTGCTCTTTCAATGGTATCAGTGGCGATTATGTCCTTTACGCCTGAATGATATAGTTTGTTTACGGCACTGCCAGCCAGTACCGGGTGGATGCAGGCAACATAAACATCGAGTGCACCCTGTTCCCTGAGCATACGCACCGCCTCTGCCATAGTACCGCCTGTGGATATTATATCATCCAGTATCACTACATCCCTGCCCCTGGCATCAAGGTTCTTTGGACTCACTTCCACAGTGTCACCGCTTATTCGTTTCTTTTCCAGGTAATCGTATTCGATCCCCATCTCCTTTGCAGCCGAAGCTGCCAGTTCTTTTGCACCCTTATCGGGAGCCAATATCACTGGATTGTGCAGGTCCATAGCACTGACAAATTGCCCCATCAAGGGTGCAGCGTTGATATTTACGGAATTGCACCTGAAGTAGTTGAGTATGGAATCCTCATGTATGTTGACTGTGATCACATTATCGGCTTCAATGGTCCGGGCCACGGCCCTGGCACTGAGCGCTTCACCCTGGTTGAATATCTTGTCCTGCCTGGCATACCCCATGTAGGGGATTACAACATGGATGCGATTCGCAGAACTGCATGCATCAATAAGCTGCAGCAGTACTACTAGATCCGAGTCGGTTATTGTGCTCTGGACTATGACAGCTTCCGGACCGATATCGTCTATGATGCGTATGTACTTTTCGTCATCCGGGAACGTCTTGAACTTACACAGCGCAAGTTCGCAATTCAGTTCTGCTGCCACTCTGCTTGCTAAAAGTTGAGATGCGGGTCCTCCGATTATTTTCAAATTCAAATCCCTCAAATAATCATTCCGGGCCTGTAGTAACAATTAGAAATCAGTCATGACCCTGTACTGGTCGATCTCAGCCTTTTGCATGTCTTCCAGGAATACCTCGGTAGCCAACCTGACGTCCTTGGCCTTTGTAATGGACCTGCCGACCACGATAATATCGGCACCTGCACTGCAGGCATCGCTTACTTTCGCAGAACCCGCTTCCAGCTTACCTATACCTCCGGCCACAGCCACCAGCAATTTGGGATGAACCTTCTTCATATCAGGAATGCTGCCCCATGCGTATTCGCTGTCCTCTGCATCAATGGCCCTGTGCAGTTCAATGATATCCGGCTTCACACTCAGGTCCTTTAACACCTTGACAGGGTCAGGCACGTTCAGCATGTCAATACATGCATAGATGCCAGTCTTCTTTGCCTCCTTTATGGCCTTCTCAATAGTAGAGATGGGTGCCAGTCCTGATATTACAATAGCATCGGCAGTAGCATCAGCCACCATCCTGGCCTCCAGGTTGCCGGTATCCAGGGTCTTCAGGTCAGCCACAATAAACGCATTGGGCCGCGCCTCGCGTATCCGTGAAACCACATCCAGGCCATAGCGCTTGATAAGGGGTGTGCCAGCCTCGATTATCAGGTGATCGCTCTGTGGTAACTGCGTCAAGACCTTCTTCACGAAATCCATATCCGGGATGTCGATAGCTACCTGCAGGTACGGCGGATCCCATAACCTTGTCACATTGAATCCCATTATGGGGTGCATGGTCCTATCCTTCTCTTCCATCACAGTATCAACATCAGGGAAGCCTTCCATGGCCCTTTGCACTGCCAGTTTGGTAGCTCCATAGTTATACCTGTATATCTTGCTATAATCCTCAGCCTGTGGATGGATGAACACGCTGGCCACAATCACCAGGTCCTCAGCCTGTTCCTTTGGTATGATACCCTCATCCATGGCATCTGCTACTGCCCGTGCAACCGCACTTTGGGCCGGCCCGAATATCTTGGCCGCACCATCCATATTCTGTACCGTCACCTTTGGCACGATAAGCGTTGCCGGTTTGGTAAGCAGGTTTGGCCGTATCACAGAAAGCAAGGGCGTGTGCCCTGCTGACAACTGGGTGAACCCGGTGGCAAAAGCCTGTCCGGCCGGGCCGTTTTTATCTCCAATGATAATATCAACGTGAGCGAGTTCTGGTTCCTCGCCAATGAGTGCTTCTCCGATTAAAAACAATATTATTACACCTCTGAGCGATATTAATGACAAAAAAGTATTTAAGGATACCGTGAAACCTCCCCGAAAATCCACATTTCATTTCAGGAAAACTTAATTAGCCACATCAACTTTCTATCCACCATGTCCCATACAGCACTGGACTGCTCCAGACTCCCCCGTAACAGGATCATGTTCATCCTGACAGGTGGCTTGTTAATTGTTTTCATGTCGGTCCTGTCCCTGATCCCAATGCTTCCTGCAGTATCCGGTGAACTGGATGTGAGTAAACCTATGATGGGCATAATTATGGGCTCGTTCATGGTGTTCATGGCAATCCCCCAGATACCGATAGGCGTACTCTCTGACAGGTACGGGCGCCGTCCCTTTATCACAATCGGCATACTGGTATTCAGCTTTGGGCTCCTCATCTTCGGAACCGCAAGTTCAGGACTACAATTATTGGTGGCCCGCTCCCTGTCGGGTCTGGGGGTGGCCATGTTCTTCCCGGCTGCATATGCCATTGTGGGAGATATCTATCCAATAAGGGAAAGGGGGAAGGGTTTCGGTATTGTTGGTCTGGCAGCAGGACTGGGAACTGTATCCGGCTACATATTAGGTGGTGTGGTTGGCGGATTGTTCGGATGGAGGACAGTGTTCCTGTCCATGTTCTGTGTATCGCTGGCAATAGCAGGGGTCAGCCTGTGGCTGACCGAGACCAGCTCCTGTAGCAGGGATCTGGGCTTCGGGGCCAGAAAAATGATGATGTCCACCCTGCTCATGTTCAAGGACAGGAGCATTTTTATGGCAAGCATGGTGAGCATGCTGTGCGGTGTATCAGTTATCGGGGCATCCTATGTATTACCCTTCTTTGCCAGTGGCACTGTTTCTCCTGTCCAGATGGGTTTTATTTTCATCCCTTACGCCATAACCAGCAGCCTGGGCGCATCTGTTACCGGTACACTGAGTGACAGCATTGGCCGGAAAACTCCCCTCATTGCTATGATCATCCTGGGAGGTGGCGCACTGCTGCTAATGTCACATGTGACCCTGAGCCCATTGGCGATAGCCATAAATTTCGCATTTGTGGGACTGTGCCTGGGTCCTGTGGTTACACTGACTATAGCTATTATGGCAGACCAGGTAGTGAAAAAGGACCCCCGCATTCTTGGCACGTCACTGGGTGCATTTAATATGGTCAGGTGGCTGGGAGCAGCCGCTGGTCCTATGATTGCGGGCCTGGTCATGGAACTCGAAGGTGCCAGGACAAGTTTTTTAGTACTGGCAGCACTTACAGGTCTGGCAACCATCATTGCTTTTTTCCTGAAGGAAACCATGGAATATACAAAAAAAGGTTAGGAACGTGCATAATTTTGGCACTATCTCATAATCCAGTTATGTAGTAAAAATAGTGATATGTTAACAGTATGTATATATTTATTCAATTGATGGGGAAACATGTGAAGTTGGTCAGGGGAAATGTGAATTTTCGACGGAATTAACAGGATTGACAGGATATTAAGTGAGTCGCACCATCATGTAAATCCTGTGAATCCTATCCATAAGTCAAGCGATGACTTGTACTTGATTGAGCATGATGTTTCAGGTATAGATTTGATTTTTTTCTGGAAACAGCATTTTCATGCTCATGGATGTCATCGAGGGTAATGAATCTTTATGCCTTATAACTGGATTATGGAACAGTGCCCATAATTCTACAATCTTACTAGTAGTTAGGTATATATACTAGTATCACTAACTAAAGGTTAGTAACCAAGTGTTAATAACTATACGTTAATAACCTGATGTTACTAACCATATGTGAATGATCACTCAAATATCAGGATGAACTGGTCTATGGAGTCAACACAACTGCTGGATTTGCTTGGGAACGAGAACAGGAGGAATATAATCCAACTACTCGCCTCCAGGCCCTACTATGTAAGCGAGATCGCCGAGCGCCTTGGTGTAGGTCCCAAGGCAATACTGGGGCACCTGGAGCAGCTTGAGCAGACCGGACTGATCCGTGCAAACACCAATAAACAGCGGCGCAAATACTACCACATAACAGAGAACCTGAAACTGGAAGTATTTGTGTCGCCGTACTCCTATACTGTGGAAACATGCACGGTCCTGCAGCAGCCACAATCGGAAAAGCCGAAAAGTCCCCACCGGGGTCCCACGGATGATTCAAAATCCGTTGAAACACTGAAAAAACTGAACACGGAATTGTTCGAACTGGAATCCCGGAGGCGGCAGCTTGCAGACCAGCAGCACAAGATCGAAGGGGAAATGACTGATGTTATGGCAGAGTGTGTCAAATGGATCCATGAAGTGGCAGAGAACTACCCTGAAGAGGAGATATTGATGGCGGTCCTGAAAAAACCGCAGGATATGCGCTCCCTTTCCATGAGCATGGGGAGACCCGAATATTTCATGGAAGAACCTATCCGGTCATTGATGGACAGGGGAATAATAAATGAACGGCAAATAAACAACAGGCAGTTATTGACCCTGATCTGAAGCGATAAGTAATATATACTATTCATTGACAGATATAATGTATAAGAATAAGTAAAGGATGTAATAAAATGGCCAAGGAACTGACACTCAGGGTTGCGGAATCCCATCATCGTGATGTGGGGCGCGACATCGCACGTATCGAGCGGGAAAAGATGGAACTGCTCGGTCTGGTAAGCGGCGATTATATAGAGATCGTTGGTAAGGATACCACTTATGCTATCGTATGGCCGGCTTATCCAGAAGATCGGGGGAATGACCTGGTCAGGATCGATGGTAATATTCGCAATAATGCCGGGACCAGCCTGGATGACAAAGTAAATATAAAAAAAGCAGAGGCTAAAGAAGCAAAGAGGGTTACTCTTGCACCTACCCAGGCCATCAGGCTGGTAGGCGGTGCCCAGTATATCCACAGGCTGCTGGAAGGCAGGCCTATTAGTAAGGCACAGCAGATCAGGGTAGAGACTGTTAGCAACCCCCTGAACTTTGTGGTATTATCCACCACCCCCACCGGCCCTGTATTTGTGGGGAAGAGCACAATCATCAATCTCAAGGATGAGATTGTGGATGAAAGCAAACTTAAAGGGTCGCCGAAGACAACTTATGAGGATATCGGTGGTCTAAGGCGTGAGATCGAACTTGTCAGGGAGATGATCGAACTCCCACTACGCCATCCCGAACTTTTCCAGAAACTGGGAATTGACCCGCCTAAAGGCGTACTGCTGCATGGTCCGCCCGGAACAGGCAAGACCCTGATAGCTAAGGCAGTGGCTAATGAGACTGATGCTAATTTCGTATCCATCAGCGGTCCCGAGATCATGTCCAAATACTACGGTGAGAGTGAGAAGCATCTCAGGGATATGTTTGATGAGGCAGAAAAGAACGCACCCACTATCATATTCATTGATGAGATAGACAGTATCGCACCAAAACGTGGTGAGGTCACAGGTGAGGTAGAACGCCGGGTAGTGGCACAGTTGCTCAGCCTGATGGACGGATTGAAGGGGAGGGGCGAGGTTATCGTGATAGCGGCTACAAACCGGCCAAATGCCATTGACGAAGCTCTGCGACGTGGCGGACGGTTCGACAGGGAGATCGAGATCGGTATCCCTGACATGAACGGCAGGCTGGAGATATTACAGGTACACACCAGGGGCATGCCCCTGTCCCCTGAACTTAATGGTGAAGGTAACGATGCAGGTGAACTGAAAAGGATTGCGGAGCGCACACATGGATTTGTGGGTGCCGACATGTCGTCCCTGTGTAAGGAGGCGGCTATGCACGCACTGCGCAGGTTCCTTCCTGAGATCAATATGGATGAGGAGATCCCTGCCGAATTCATAGAAAAATTGGAAGTTACTCACAAGGACTTCGATGAGGCGTTTAAGAATATCGAACCCTCTGCATTGAGGGAAGTGTTCTTTGAGGTACCCCAGGTGCGGTGGACCGATGTCGGTGGACTGGATGCCATCAAACAGGAACTGATAGAGGCAGTGGAATGGCCGCTCAAGTACCCTGAAGCTTTCGAGGCCATCAACACAAAACCACCTAAGGGTATAATGCTCTTCGGACCTCCGGGTACAGGCAAGACCATGCTCGCCAAGGCAGTAGCCAACGAGAGCGAGGCCAACTTTATCAGTATCAAGGGACCTGAGATGTTGAGTAAGTACGTTGGTGAGAGTGAGAAAGCCGTACGTGAGACATTCAGGAAAGCGAAACAGGCCAGTCCGGCAATCATATTCTTTGACGAAGTGGACAGTATCGCACCCATCAGGGGAATAAGTTCGGACAGCCATGTCACTGAACGGGTCATCAGCCAGATGCTGACTGAAATGGACGGCATGGAGGAACTTAAGGACGTACTGGTAATAGCAGCTACCAACAGGCCTGATATGGTGGACTCGGCGTTGCTCAGACCTGGAAGACTGGATAGATTGATCTATGTAACGCCGCCTTGTGTTGATGCCAGGAAGGAAATCTTTGAGATACACCTGGATGGTAAACCGCTGGATAATAAAGTGGACCTGAGAGAGCTGGCCAGGATGACAGACGGATATGTGGGTTCTGATATCGAGGCTATTTGCCGGGAAGCATCCATTATGGCACTCAGGGAGAAGATCACGCCCGGTATGGACAGGGAAGAAGCTAAGAAGATCAAGGATTCCATTGTCATCACAATGGATAATTTCGATAGTGCCATGACCCGGGTTAAGCCCACTTCGTCCAGTGGTAAACTCCAGGATTATGAAAAGCTTGCAAGTGAATTTGCCAGGTATGCTACTGTGGGTTCAAAGGATGAAACTGAAGAGAAATACAAGATATATGCATGAAAATAAATTAACAAGGTGATTGATAATGTTAAATAGACGACGAAAGGATTTATTTGAGGATATTTTAGAAGATATTGATGACATGATCAGGGGTATGTTCGAATCCAGGATCGATACTGAAGAGATGGGTGAGCCCCTTGTATGGGGATATTCCATGACCCAGCACGGGAACGAACCGCCTGAGATCAGGGAGTTCGGTAATGTAAGCCTGAGGGATGAAATGTTCTCCGGGCTTGGGTTGGAGCACCAGGGTGGTGCTGCACATGTGGAGCCGGGTGTGCGCAAGCCTCTTGTTGATATTATGGAAGCTGAGGATAGCTTGCATGTGGTTGTGGAAATGCCTGGTATTACCAAGGAGGATGTCAGCCTTGATATTTCCGGGACTGTGCTGAACATTAAGGCAAGGAATGGGGACCGGAAGTATTCTGAACGTGTGGAACTGCCTGCCAGGGTGCTGGCTGATACGGCAAAGGCCACTTACAAGAATGGAGTGCTGGAAGTGGTGTTCAAGTACGACAGGTCTGATAAGAAATCTATTAAGGTCGATTAGGTAT
>Ga0255452_1075_pt1 | contig 10985 bp, 9 predicted proteins | sample ANMaggQLBNCT01D9_FD_182652 | JGI IMG/M metagenome (GOLD analysis project Ga0255452, IMG submission 182652) | Sediment cell enrichment communities from methane seep in Santa Monica Basin, California, United Staets - ANME aggregate JGI... | ecosystem: Environmental > Aquatic > Marine > Cold seeps >...
CAGCTTATCACGCATTCCGGCAATTATTTTCCAGGGGATATCAGGATTTTTCTTCCTTATGCCAGGGGGAATTTTCTTGACAGCCTCCCCGATAACTAAAAAATTCCTTATGACTGCATCGCCTGTTTTATCATCCGTTCTGAATTTTTCAAAATCCAAACCCTCTGTGTATTTTTCTATCTTCCCGATTGCTTCAAGAATATCGTCAAGGTAAAGCCTGATATCTCTATCCTTTTTCATACTGGTATAGCCTCATTCAATATTCTATCTTTTATGCGTGGCTTCAGTGTATCTTTCATCACAAGATCAACTTTAACGCCAAGTATTTCACCCATATAATTCTCAAGTTCTATATACTTGAATAAATCAATAGTTTCAGTGAACTCAACTAAAATATCTAAATCGCTTCTCATTTTCTGTTCGCCCCGAACATAAGAACCAAAGATTTCCAGATTTTTAACATTGTATTTATCTCTAAGGATTGCCATACTCTCTTTGAGTTTCTTCATTATACTTTCAACTTCATTCAGATTAGTTTTCTGTATCATAATGCCAGCTTCCCCTGCGTCATTCGTGTTCTATTTTATTTTTGGGCGTTTTGCATGATTTCCATAAACAAGAAGGTCATTCACTTTACCCCATATCTTCAAAAACTTTTGAAACCGGAGTTTTCAATCGAGGCACATCGTCCTTTGCAGTTTTCCACAGAATTTCTAAATCAACCCCGAAATATTCATGAATAAGCTTGTCCCTCATACCTGCCATCTGTTTCCATGGGACATCCGGATATTTCGTTCTTATTTGCTCAGGAATATTTTTGGCAGCTTCCCCGATTATTTCGATGGCTCGAACCACACTATAAATAGTCTTTTTATCATTTATAAAATCCTCGAACTCCATTCCATCAATGAAATTTTCGACATCGTTTATAGAATCAAGTATGTCTTGAACAAAATCTCCATAATCCCGTTTCTTCATACGTTAATTACCTCTTCAAGGATATACTTGCCAATTCTTGGTTTTAAAGCCTTCCTGGATACAAGATCAACTTTAACCCCAGTATTTTTCCCAAGGAATTCTTCAAGTTCCATAAATTTGAAAAGACCTACCGGTTCCTGAAATTCCACAAGAATATCCAGATCACTCCCCTCTTTTTGTTCTCCTCTGACGTATGAGCCAAAAACTCCGAGCGTTTTGACTTTATATTTCTCTTCAAGAACAGGCTTATTTTCTCGAAGCTTCATGATGATCTGGTCAATTTTATTTTTCATACTGCCAGCGCCTCATTCATTTCATTAATAACCGTATTCATACCACTCCCAAAGAGCTGGAACATCATGCCGCGTCCTCCGTGTGCGTCAAATGGTGTGTAGTCCAGATCTTCCACTTCAATATGAAAACTTGTTGCAATATGTTCCTTCATCATCCTCAGCCAGTTCATCTGCTCTTCATTAAACTTTAATGCTCCGGCTTGTTTTTCAAATACCCATTTCTGGAAGTTCCTATCCACTGTTTTATCGTAGGCTGTCAGTTTATCATCAATACCTGTTACCCTGCGGATAAGGGATACCAGAGCTACCAGCTCACTTTTCGGGCTATTCCCGTTCACCTTTTCAAGTTGCTCGTATGCCTGCCATACGTACAGCGGTGCAAGCAAGGGTTTATCCATTTTCAATTTTTCAAGAATATCTTTAACCATACTGGAAGTCAACTCTCTGAGCCTATATGGCTGATTATAAAAAATGCTAAGCGCCATTATCTCATCCTTATGTTCTTCCATATACGCAGAAAAATCATTTATAATTTCTCTGGCTTTATCTGCGGCATCTTCTCCCCACTGCGCTTTTGTGACTTCATCAATATTCACAGTATCAATGATCTGTTCATGAACCCTTCGGACATTTTCAATGTATCTGTTAAGTTCTCCGCTAAAGGTTGAACTTGCTGTTTTGCTTAAGTCTTCCTTTGCCATCTCATGGGCCTGGGTTTTTGTAATCTCAGGATTTTCCCGTTTCAGCTCCTCAGCTTTTTCTTCGATCTCATCCGGGTTATAAGCATTCAGCAGGTCTTTAACAGTTTGATTAATAGTCTTGCCGTTTGCCTTTTCTTCGAATGTTTCTTTTTCTTTGTCAGTAAGTTGTTTTTCCAGTCTGGTAAGGCGGCTTGCAAGTGAAGTGAACAGGTCTTCATCCCTGGCCCCCATAGTTACAGCGGCCAGTAGCTCCTTCATCGGAATGGTACGTTTCCGCTCCAGAGGGCGGCTGTCGGTTTTAATTGATTTTGTAACTCCTACAGCATCCACAACAACAAAATGTGTTTTTGCTGAAAACGCCGAGGGAGTAACCTTTTTCAAATCATCATAACCTAATATGCGAGTACCTCGCCCTTTCATCTGCTCAAAGTAGTTTTTGCTTTTCACATCACGCATAAAAAGCAGACATTCAAGGGGTTTAACATCAGTACCCACAGAAATCATAGCCACGGTAACGGCAATTCTCGGATTATAAGCATTCCTGAATTGTGTGAGTATAGATTTCGGGTCTTCTTCGGTTTTATAAGTGATTTTCTTACAAAACTCATTGCCCTCATTAAATTCTTCTCTGACTATCTGGATAATATCATCAGCATGGCTATCGGTTTTTGCAAAAATTAAAGTCTTTGGGATTTCTTTTCTACCTGGAAATATCTCAGGCAATTTGTTTTTAAAAGCACGGATGATATTTCTAATCTGGCTGGGATTCACAATATCTTTATCCAGATCCTTTTTGGAGTAAGATACATCTTCATCCAGTTGTTCCCACCGGTTCCTTCTGCTTAGCCTTTCGCGTTTATCCACATACTCATTGGCTTTTATAGTTGCCCCATATTGTGAAATTTCAGTCTCAATTATGTAAACATCATATCCAACATTTACACCGTCTACCACAGCTTCCTCATGGGAATATTCGCTCACAACATTTTCATTGAAAAAACCGAAAGTCCTTTTATCGGGTGTGGCGGTTAACCCAATAAGAAAAGCATCAAAATATTCAAGCACTTGTTTCCACAGATTGTATATTGAACGGTGACACTCATCTATTACAATAAAATCGAAATATTCTATCGGTATACTTCCATCATAAGCAATCGGCATCGGTTCTTTCGGATCCCATTTACTCTCATTCGGATTTGCTTCCTCTGCCCCCTCATCAAGTTCTTCGCCTTTCAAAATAGAATAAAGCCTTTGAATAGTACTGATACATACCTGACTGTCTGGTGAAATATAGTTTGAGCGCAACCGCTGAACGTTATATAGTTCAGTAAATTTGTGGTTATCGTCAGATGGCTGATATGCCATAAATTCCTGTTCTGCCTGTTCTCCGAGGTTTTTGGTATCAACCAAAAATAATATCCGTTTTGCATCAGCAAACTTTAGTAAACGGTAGATAGATGTAATTGCTGTGTAGGTTTTACCAGAACCTGTGGCCATCTGTATCAAAGATCGCGGCTTGTTTTCCTTGAAGGATATTTCAAGATTCTTGATTGCATTTATCTGGCAGTTTCTTAAAACGGATTCCGGAAGTTCGGGAATATCCAACACTCTTGCCCTCAATGAAGTACCCTCCTTCAGCCATTCATTGAAAGTTTCAGGTCTATGAAACGTAAATACAGTCCTTGAACGCGGCTTTGGATCTCTGTAATCAGTAAATCGGGTTATAGTTCCTGTACTTTCATAAACAAACGGGAGCGGGTCATTGTCAAGGTATTTAAGCTTACTTTTTGCATAAAATTCCGCTTGAAGTTCATGAGATGTAATTCTGCATCCCTCTTCTTCTTTTTTTGCTTCTATTATTCCAACAGGTCTTCTTTCAACAAATAATACATAATCAGTAGGCCCAACATCAGTTTGATATCCACGGATGGCTATACCAATACTTTCATTCCAGTCTATTTTATCTTTATCCTGAACTGCCCATCCGGCGGCATTGAGCTGTTTATCAATATTGTCTCTTGCCTCCTGTTCAGGAAATTGATTTATAGATCCATCCATATTATTCATTTACTTGTTTATCTCAATTATTTAAGTACGTTTTCAATTTATTCATACTTTAAGAAATCTCCTTGGCATGTCGTATAACTTCAGTCTGGGCAAACCTGAGTAAGTAAGTCCTTCCTGAAAAGAGTGATGCCGCTTTGAGGCAGATGGGGGAAAGTATGGAAGGATATTGAGAAAATATACAGCCAAAAACGAAAAGGATCTTGTAAAACAGATAGTGAACGATCCACAAATAGATGAAGAGTGGGGAGAGCCTGTTAAGGTCATGTAGTTGAAATGAGGCATGAGGAAGAAAGTGTAAATCAGGCAGATGTAAGAAAAACTAAAAAATCAGAGGCAACAGTTGCATAATTGTTATTTCTTGCACTACTACAGTTGATTATTTTCATTCATTTCGTAAGTAAGCCCTTCCCGAAAAGAACAATCCCCACCCTAAATCTTCTCCTTTACCCCGTCAACAACCTTCTCGAACAGTCCTTTCTCATTCTCCTTTGCAGGCTTCTCCCCACTAAGCCTGGCAAACTCCCGCAAAACCTCCTTCTGCTTTAAGGATAACTTTTTAGGCACTTTTACATTCATCCTCACATGCAGGTCCCCCTGCCCGTGCCCGTGCATATAGGGCATACCCTTACCCCTCACCCTGAAAGTAGCCCATGTTTGAGTCCCGGCAGGAACCTTTAGCTTCACCTTCTCATCCACTGTAGACACTATAATCTCATCACCCAAAGCAGCCTGGGTAAAACTGATATCATTCTCTACAAGTATATCGTCCCCCACGCGCTTAAAAGTCTTATGCGGCTTCACATAAATATCAACGAAAAGGTCACCAGGCGGCCCGCCAGCAGTTCCATGCTCACCTTCACCACCCACCCTCATCCTCGAATTACTTTCAATACCGGCAGGCACTTTAATCTTGATCTTCCGCTTCTTCTGTACCCTGCCGCTGCCATGACATTTAGTACATGGAACATCGACCACCTTACCCCTGCCCCTGCATGTGGGACAGGTACTTGTGGTCATGAACTGCCCGAAAGGCGTATTCTGTGCACTGGTGGTCTGGCCGCTCCCCCTGCATGTACCGCAGGTCTTGGCTTCGGTACCTGGTTTTGCACCGCTCCCCTTGCATACGCTACAGTTCTCAGTCCTGGGTATACTTATCTTTTGCTCCATTCCGTGGAAAGCATCCTCAAAGGAAATAGTCATACTATATCTGAGGTCAGACCCCCTCTGGGGACCACCGCGTCTGCGACCCCTGCCGCCAAAAATAATATCAAATATACTATCCCCGAAACCACCGCCACCGGAACCCCCAAACATGTCTTCGAAGTTCGCACCCCTGAAGATATCTTCCTGGCTCCAGCGTCCGTCCACACCAGCATGCCCGAACTGGTCGTACTTGGTACGTTTCTCCTGGTCGCTAAGCACTGCATAGGCTTCGCTAATCTCCTTGAACGTCTCTTCAGCACCAGCCTCTTTATTGCGGTCAGGATGGTACTTTAATGCCAGTTTCCTGTAGGCTTTTTTCAGTTCATCTTCTTTGACGTCCTTATTAACGCCCAGAATTTCATAGTAATCGCGCTTATCAGCCATTATTCAGTGTAATTAATAAAAAAAAAGGTTGAGGGGAGGAATCATTTCTCCTTATCCTCATCCACTACTTCATATTCGGCATCCACTACATTTTCGTCAGTAGCTTCATCGGTCCCGGCTTCGGCTTCGGCTTCGGCCCCCGCTTCACCAGCCGCCTGTTGTTCCTGGGCAGCCTGTTCATATATCATGGTGCTAACGGCCTGCATCTCCTTGGTCAGTTCGTCAATGGCAGACTGTATCTGGTCCTTATCATCCGTACCGATGGACTCCCTGGTCTTCTCGATCTTTTCGGTGACAGACTTGCGCTGGTCTTCAGTGACCTTATCACCAAGATCGGACAGGGCTTTTTCCGTAGTATATACCAGTGTATCGGCCTGGTTCTTAAGCTCTATAAGTTCCTTTGCCTTTCTGTCAGCCTCTTCATACTGTTCGGCATCGTTGACCTTTGACTTGATCTCGTCATCCGAAAGTTTATGCGGTGCCGTGATTGTGATCTTCTGCTCCTTATTGGTACCAAGGTCCTTGGCTGTTACATGAATGATGCCGTTGGCATCGATATCAAAGGTTACTTCGATCTGGGGAATACCCCTGGGTGCCGGTGGAATACCAACCAGCGTGAACTGTCCCAGTGTGGTGTTATCGTGGGCCATGGCACGCTCACCCTGCAGCACATGGATGTCCACAGACGGCTGGCTATCGGCAGCCGTACTGAAAATCTGGCTTTTCTTGGTTGGTATGGTTGTATTGCGCTCGATTAGCTTCGTTGACACACTTCCCAGGGTTTCGATACCAAGGGACAGAGGTGTAACATCCAGCAGCAGCACATCCTTGACCTCGCCTTCCAGCACACCGGCCTGGATAGCAGCACCCATTGCCACGCATTCCATCGGGTCAATACCCCGCTCGGCTTCCTTACCGACAATATCACTTACGAACTTCTGTACCACAGGCATCCTTGTAGGCCCGCCTACCAAAATAATAGTAGTAATATTAGATGTGCTTAATCCCGCATCCTTAATTGCCTGTTCCATGGGCTGGCGGGTCTTTACAATAACTGGCATGACCAGTTCTTCCAGTTTGGACCTGGTAAGTGTCATCTCCAGGTGTTTGGGACCTGCCTGGTTGGCAGTAATAAAGGGCAGGTTGATCGATGTCTGCATTGTAGTGGAAAGCTCGATCTTTGCCTTCTCAGCAGCTTCCCGCAGACGCTGGTTTGCTGTTTTGTCAGACCTGAGATCGATTCCCTCCTTGTTCAGGAAATCTTCTGCAATATAGTCGATCAGCAAATTGTCCATATCAGTACCACCAAGCTGTGTATCTCCCGATGTGGATTTGACCTCGAAGACACCGTCCCCGACTTCCATGAGGCTAACATCAAGTGTACCACCGCCGAAATCATATACCAGTATCTTCTGGTCGGATTTTTTATCCAGGCCATATGCCAGTGATGCGGCCGTGGGCTCGTTGATTATCCGTACCACTTCAAGTCCTGCGATCTCTCCCGCATCCTTGGTCGCCTGCCTCTGGTTATCGTTAAAATATGCAGGGACAGTAATGACAGCTTTTTCTATCGTATCACCCAGGAAAGCCTCAGCATCCTGTTTTATTTTCTGCAGTATAAAAGCCGATATATCCTGTGGAGTAAACTCCTTATCCTTGATCTTAACATTTTCCCCGGTTCCCATCTTTCGCTTGATAGCCATTACAGTACCTTCGGGATTGGTAACGGCCTGTCTTCGTGCAGGTTCACCTACCAGTCTTTGCCCATCTTCAGTAAAAGCCACAACTGACGGGAATGCCTTTCCAGCTACACTCGTTCCTTCAGCACTGGGAATTATTGTCGGCCTGCCTCCAATAAGTGCAGCAGCCCCAGAATTGCTTGTTCCCAGATCAATTCCAATAATCTTTGCCATTCAATTCACCTCATCTTACTATAATAATTCACAAACATATATTATTCACTATTATTACTATTATTTTCATTTACCGATACCCTGACCTTGGAATACCGTATCACTTTATCCTTTATCGTGTATCCCTGCTGGAACTCTTCGATCACTGTATTGTAAGGGTACTCATCAGTTGGGGTCATCATCATTGCTTCATGGTAATGGGGGTCGAACTTTTTACCCACAGCTTCTATGGGTTTAAGACCCCTGGATCCAAGAATATCCTTCAACTGGGTGCTGACCATCTCCATTCCTTTAACAATGGAGTCAATGTCATCAGATCCTTTTGCACTTGCCACACCCCGTTCAAGGTTCTCCATTATGTCAATTAACTCTGATACCAGTTCTGCGCTGGCATATTCAATAAGTTCTGCCTTTTCCCTGTCCACTCTCTTTTTGTAATTATCGAACTCTGCCTGAAGCCGCTGCAAATGGTCCAGATACTCTGACGCTAATCTGCCCGATTCCTCCAGTGCACTAATAGGTTCTTCCACTGTTATTTCTTCAGTCTCGACCATTTGCTCTTCAGAATCTTCAAGAGTGTCATTCGATGATGGGTCTACCTCGACGTCCTTATTCTTCCCCATATCAAACCTCTATGTAATACAGTATTGATCCTTCCGTACTATTGCCCGTTGTATCTAATAATCATCTCCGATATCAGGAGCTTCAATACCATCATAGCTATCCATTCTGTGTTCGGGCTTTACATCCATCAGGCCGGTATATTTGGATGCGAACACATCATCTACCCTCAGTATCATTGCAACAGCATCGGTCGCTGATTTTATTGACTGGATCTTGACCTTTAACGGCTCGACCACACTGGTATCCTTCATATCCATGACTTCACCGGTCAGCACGTTCAGACCCACAGTATTATTACCATTCTTATGTTCGGCCCTTAATTGTACCAGGATATCTACAGGGTCAAGGCCGGAATTCTCTGTAAGGCTCCTTGGCAGACCTTCCATTGCATCGGCAAATGCAACTGCGGCCAGCTGCTCACGTCCGCTTAATGAGGAGGCATATTCCTTAAGCTGCAGTGCAACCTCAATTTCAGGTGCACCGCCACCGAACATGATCTTGTCTTCGTTTACGACCACCTTTACTACATTCAGTGCATCATCCAGCGCCCTGTCAACCTCATCTGTGATAAAATCAGCACCACTGTGGACTAGTATAGTCACAGCTTTGGGATTATTGCATCCCTCGAAATAGATCATCTTGTAATTGCCAATTCCCCTCTCTTCGACCAGTTCGGCATTACCCAGGTCTTCAGGGGATATGTCCATGGCATTGGACACGATCACAGCACTGGTGGCACGAACGATCTTTTTCAGTTCGCCCTCCTTGACCCGCCTGATGGCCAGGATGTTATTCTTGGCAAGGTAATGCAGGGATATATCGTAAATCCCTTTCTCAGTGACCACTACATTGGCCCCGCTGGCTATCAGGCTGTCCACCTGTTCTTTTACAGTCTGGTATTCGTCACTGTATGCTTCATCCAGTTCATCAGGGGTTGATATCTTGATCTTGGCACTTATAGTAGTTTTTTGTACCTCTATACCCACATCAAGAATCGCAATTTTTGCATTTATTACACTTTTTGGCATATTCTTGTGGGCCCGGGCCTTATCGATCACCATACCCTTGAGAAGATGTGTGTCCTTTATGGAACCCCCCCTCTGGTGGATGATCTGGATATTGTGCTGGATATCTACTTCTCCATTATCTGTAATGGACCGGATAGCATTTATTGTCAGATCTGCCAGGTCATCCAGTGCCATCTCGCTGCCCTTACCTGAAAGTGCAGTGAGTGCAACCCTTCTGAGTGTTTCGGTATCGTCAGCTGTGATCCCGATTGCATTGGATTCCAGGATTTCCTGTGCCTTTTCAGCTGCAAGCCTGAAACCCTTGATGATAACTGTGGGATGAACATCAAGTTCGATCAGTTTTTCAGCCTGGCCCAGCAGTTCTCCTGCAAGGACCACGGCACTGGTAGTACCATCTCCCACTTCTTTTTCCTGGGTCTTTGATATCTCCACCATCATCATGGCTGCAGGGTGCTGGACATCAATATCCTGCAAAATAGCTGCGCCATCATTGGTAACTGTTATGTCACCCACAGCATTGACCAGCATCTTATCCATGCCTTTGGGTCCCAATGTGGTTTTCACAGCATTTGCAATTGTCCTTGCTGCCATGATATTTGCTGACTGTGCGTCCCGGCCTGTCGTCCTGCTTTTTTCCGGGTCAATAATAATAATAGGCTGTCCGCCTAATCCTGCCATTGATCTTCTTCCTCCGGTAATTATGATCCCTGTAATATTAATAATATAATTAGAGCACTTGTAACTGTTTGTACTTCTATATAATAATTATGGCTTCAACCAGTATCTCCGATTATAGGTAGTTTTGAATGAAAACAATTGCCTTAACCTTTTTAACAACTCAAATCAGTCAAATCTACACTCCATGTGAGAGTAGAGCAAATCATACGTCAGTGGGCTATTTAAGAAGTACAATTCTCAGGGATAGATACATATACTTTTACACACAACCAAATTAGTGGAGGTTAGAGTTTTGATAGTGGACGATTTATTAAAGACCATTACAGAAGAGATTGCCGACATGGTCTCCACCAAGACCGTGATTGGAGAACATATTATCGTGGAAGGTAAGACCATCATACCAGTGACCAAGGTCAGCTTTGGTTTTGGCAGTGGCGGAGGGGAAGGCAAAAAGAAAGCAGGCGAGGAAGGTACCGGCGGTGGCGGGGGCGGTGGTGCTTCTATTCAACCCGTGGCTTTCCTTGTGGTGACGCCAGAAGATGTCCAGGTATTTAGCATCAAGGGGAAAGGTGTATTGGCCCAGCTTACCGAGATAATGCCGGAAATGATGGATAAATGCAAATCGATAATGGAAGAAAAACATAAGGAGAAAACCGGTGAAACCGAGGCCAACTAAAAACCAATCACAATTGAAATGATTTGGCTCCTGATGGGAATAGTAATGATCATAGTTGTGCTGCTATTCCCTGTTACTATCCGTGCCCGATCTTCCGGGTCAGAAGGAATAATAGACGGTAGTCTTAGCATAAGCTGGCTGATACTTGCCATTCAATATGAATTAAAGGATAAACAAACAGATATACTCATCCTGGGCCGCACGTTGATCCATCGGCAGTATAAAGAAAAACCACCTGAAACCAAGGACATAAAAAAATCCGTCAAATCCCGATCAATTCCGCAAGTAAAGAATTTCACTCCTCTGATAGGCCCGTTAATGCGGCTTATCAGGGATTTGCTATCCATATTTAAATTCAGGCATTTTGAACTGGATACCGTCTACGGCCTGGAGGATCCCGCCTACACAGGCATGTTGACAGGATATCTGCACGCCCTGTC
>Ga0255452_1076_pt1 | contig 10932 bp, 10 predicted proteins | sample ANMaggQLBNCT01D9_FD_182652 | JGI IMG/M metagenome (GOLD analysis project Ga0255452, IMG submission 182652) | Sediment cell enrichment communities from methane seep in Santa Monica Basin, California, United Staets - ANME aggregate JGI... | ecosystem: Environmental > Aquatic > Marine > Cold seeps >...
CGTGGGCGCATTTGCTGCTGCCCGTGACATTACCGAGCGCAAGGGAGCAGAGCATGAGATACAGAATCTTCAGCGCTATACTCGTGGATTAATTGAGGTAAGCCTTGATCCTTTAGTGACCTTCGACCAGGAAGGGATCATTCTGGATGTGAACGAGGCAACGATACGTGCTACAGGCAGAAGCTGGGATGAGTTGATAGGAACCCCATTTGCTGATTATTTCACAGATCCTGATAATGCATATAAGGGTGCCATGCTGACCTTTGAGACCGGAAAGGTCAGGGATTACGAACTGGTCATGATAGCAAAGGACGGAACCGAGACAATTGTATCGTATAATGCTTCGGTATATACGGACCAGACTGGACAGGTGGTTGGTGTTTTTGCTGCTGCCCGTGACATTACCGAGCGCAAGGGAGCAGAGCATGAGATACAGAATCTTCAGCGCTACAATCGAGAATTAATTGAGGTAAGCCTTGATCCTCTTGTAACCTTCGACCAGGAAGGGGTCATTATGGATGTGAACGGGGCTACAATTCGAGCTACAGGCAGAACTCGGGAAGAGTTGATAGGAACCCCGTTTGCTGATTATTTCACAGATCCTGATAAAGCATACAAAGGTGCCATGCTGACCTTTGAAACCGGAAAGGTCAGGGATTACGAACTGGTCATGAAAGCCAGGGATGGAACCGAGACTATTGTATCGTATAATGCTTCAGTATACAAGGACCAGACAGGAGAGGTGGTTGGTGTATTTGCGGCTGCACGTGACATCACCGAGCGAAAACAAGCTGAAATTGCACTGTCTGAAAGCAAAGCAGAGGTAGACCTGATCTTCCAGATCGCTGCTAATGGAATGTGTGTAATAGATGCTGATTTTAACGTTGTCAAGGTGAATAAAAGCTTTACCCAAATGGTAGACATGGATGAAGATGAAATCATAGGCAAAAAATGCTACGATGTCTTTAGCGGGGAACTCTGTCATTCAGAAGATTGTCCACTTCAGAAGCTAAGAAAGGGAGAACGGTTTGCTGAACATGAATCTTTCAAGAAGCGATCAGACGGTAAAGAGATACCGGTTATTGTGAATGCTGCAAGATTAGAGAAGAAAGGCAAATTTGTTGGGATTGTAGAGGATTTTAAAGATATCACAGAGCATAAGCAGGCTGAAGAAGAAATTCTTGATCTTCAGCGCTACACTCGTGGATTAATTGAGGTAAGCCTGGACCCGCTGGCAACCTTTGACCAGGAAGGGATCATACTGGATGTGAACGAGGCTACAATGCGGGCTACAGGCAGAGGAAAGGAAGAGTTGATAGGAACCCCGTTTGCTGATTATTTCACAGATCCTGATAATGCATACAAAGGTGCCATGCTGACCTTTGAAATCGGAGAGGTTCGGGATTACGAGCTTGTCATGAAGGCCAGGGACGGAACCGAGACTGTTGTATCGTATAATGCTTCAGTATACAAGGACCAGACAGGAAAGGTAGTGGGCGCATTTGCAGCGGCACGTGACATTACCGAGCGAAAGGGAGCAGAGCAGGAGATACAGAATCTTCAGCGCTATAACCGGGGATTGATCGAGACGAGCCTGGACCCGCTGGTAACCTTTGACCAGGAAGGGACCATACTGGATGTGAACGAGGCAACGATACGGGCTACAGGCAGAGGAAGGGACGAGTTGATAGGAACCCCATTTGCTGATTATTTCACAGATCCTGATAAAGCATACAAAGGCGCCATGCTGACCTTTGAAGCCGGAGAGGTTCGGGATTACGAGCTGGTCATGAAAGCCAGGGACGGAACCGAGACCACTGTTGCCTACAACGCTTCGGTCTATAAGGATCAGACCGGAATGGTTGTGGGTGCATTTGCGGCTGCCCGTGACATTACCGAGCGAAAAAAAGCTGAAATTGCACTGTCTGAAAGCAAAGCAGAGATCGACCTGATCTTCCAGATCGCTGCTGATGGAATGTGTGTAATAGATGCTAATTATAACATTGTCAAGGTGAATAAAAGCTTTATCCAAATGGTGGGCATGGACGAGGATGAAATCATAGGTAAAAAATGCTACGATATCTTCAGCGGGGGGCTCTGCCATTCTGAAGATTGTCCACTCGCGAAGATGAAAAAGGGAGAACTGTTTGCTGAACATGAATGTGTCAAGAAGCGACCGGATGGTAAAGAGATACCGGTTATTGTGAATGCTGCAAGATTAGAGAAAAATGGCAAATTTATTGGGATCGTAGAGGATTTTAAAGATATCACCGAGCGTAAGCAGGCCGAAGAAGAAATTCATGAACTTCAACGTTACAATCGTGGATTGATCGAGGTAAACCTTGATCCTCTGGTCACCTTTGATCAGGAAGGGATCATCATGGATGTGAACACGGCCACAATAGGGGCTACAGGCAGAAGCAGGGACGAGTTGATCGGAACACCCTTTGCTGATTATTTCACAGACCCAAAAAAAGGCGCATAAGGGTGCAATGAAGGTCTTTGAAATCGGGGAGATCAGGGATTACGAACTGGTTATGAAACCAAAGGATGAGGCCCAGACCACTGTAGCGGTTAATGCTTCAGTATATATGGACCAGACAGGAGAAGTTGTGGGCGCATTTGCTGCGTCACGCGACATCACCCTGCAAAAGAAGGCAGAGCACGAATTGCAGGAAACCGTCAACAGGCTTGAGGTTTATACTACCCGGATAAACAGCCTGATGGTAAGCATGTTAGACCAGATCACAGTGGAAAAAACAAAAGGAGTAATCCTTGACATCTCAGGATTACCATCTGATGTCGAAGTTGCAGAACCTTTGATCAACATTGCAAAGTTTGCCAGACAGATCGGTGCCACATGTATTATTACAGGTATTAAACATGAGGCAGTACAAAGATTAACTGATGCTGGTGCCAACCTGGCCCCTATAACTACTGAAGGATCATTACTCGATGGTCTGCGATATACTATAGCAATGATAGATGAGGAATAATAAGGTGGAAACATGGTCGAAACCAAAAAAGAAAAGCTGGATCAGGTGTTGGCCAAATTCATGCAGGTCGGACAGGTAAAAGCAGTGGGTATCGTGAGTGTGGAAGGCCTGCTGATAACATCTATAATGCCACCTGATATGAATGAACGTATTGTGGGTGCGCTCTGCTCGACAATTATTGCAAGTGCGGAAACTGCAAGTTCCCAGATGGGAACCGGAGCGGTATCTGAGGTAAACATTAAAACCGAGCATGGGATATTGCTGCTCAAACCTGCAGGAGAAAAGGCATTGCTTTTTGCCCTGGCTGAAGTGGAGGCCCAGTTCGGGTTGATTACGCTGGAGATTGAGATTCGGGGTAAACATGTCCAGGATATACTTGAAGAGGTATAGAATAATGGACTTGAAGAAAACCTACATTCCACGGCTGGATGATATCCTCGGCGGAGGTGTACCGAAGGGAACATCGATGTTGTTCCAGGCAATGCCTGGTATCGTATCTGATGTATTCGGGTACCAGATCATTTCCCAACGGGTACAGTTGGACAGTGAGATCGGTTTTATTTATACTAATACCAGAACACCGATTGAGATAGAGCGTGTATTTGACAAGTATGGATGGGACCTGAAAACCCCTTTGAATTCCAGCCAGATATTTTTTATTGACTCTATCTCAGGAATGATGGGTGTGCCCCCGATGGGCAAGTACATTATTGATGATCTTGCAAAAACTGAAGAAATAGTTATACCTGCAATTGAAGATATCGCCGGTGGAACAGCAGTGATTGAAAATATAGCCACTTTAATTGATTCTATTGGTGCAGATAACACAATAAAATGTATAAAGATGTTGAATGAGGCTGCCGCTAAGCATGAAGTGAATATTGTATACCTTTTTACCAGATGGGATTATGAAGACCAGTTAGTAGAACAATTAAGAAATCTGGTCGATTGTGAAATACAACTTTTTAGTATTGAAGAGAAAGTGATGTACAGACAGGTATTCATGGTGGTAAAATCCAACTGGACCAGGGCATCCAAATGTAAAACATTCTTTGAGCTTGCTGAACCCGGTGGGGTTATGGTATTTATTCCGAAACTCCTGGTAACCGGACCTTATAATGCAGGGAAGACCACCTTTGTCCATGCAATCGCAGAGAAGGCTGTTTCTGTGGAGCGGCAGGCATTTGAACTGTTTCCGACCACAGTGGGACTGGATATCGGGCATATGGATTACAAAGGTTTTTCTGCTGATGTCTTTGGTACTCCCGGGCAGGAACGGTTTGACCTGCTGCTGGAACCGCTGGCAAGGGAGTCTATCGGCACGTTCATTATAATTGATTCGACCAAACCTGATACGTTTGCACGCGCTAAGGAAATGATCAATATGTGCCAGGCAGAGGCTTTACCTAAAGTAATTGTTGCAAATAAGCATGACCTTCCCGGTGCCCTTACACCTGATGAGATAAAAAAGCGAATGGCTTTATGGGAAGATGTCCCTATAGTACCTGTTTCGGCCCAGAAAAACGAAGGTGTGGATAAAGCGCTTGATACACTTTTCGATCTTATATACCGAGTTTAAATGATACCTAAAATTAAGACTGGGATTGCGGCTTTTGATGAATTGATTGGTGGTGGACTGCCAGATAATACCATTACACTTATCTACGGTCCTCCCAAGACCGGAAAATCCGTATTTTGTTACCATTTCCTGCAACAGGCAATCTCGGATGATGAATTCTGCCTTTACATAATGACAGATTATAACTTGTTCCAGCTTGAAGAAAAAATGATGCAGTTCAATTGGCTCATTCATGAATATTTGCAAAAGGAAATGTTGTATGTACTGGACATTGCTTCCGGATCAATTGGTGCAATACAAAAGGAAACTGCTACGTTCACGATATCTTCCCCGCAGAATCCAACTGAGATTATCAGTAAGATAATTGAAGATTTGCAGTATATCTACCAAAAAACCCATAGGTTCAGGTCTGTTCTTGATTCGACGACAACCCTGTTCTCGTTCAATTCCCCTATACTTATTGTACGTGTACTCAAGTCATATGTCATGATGATCAAAGTAGCCGGGGGTGCCGGGATAATTGCTTATACTGAAGGGGCTGCGGACTCCCAGATCGAAACGATGTTAAAGGCAACAGTGGACAACATTATACATCTGGATGGTGAGAAGATCGATGTTGAAGCAATGACCGGATGTGATAATGTTTCAGCTAATTACAAGATCACTGATGAAGGATTATGTATAATCTGATCATCCAAGAATCTGTTTTGTCCGCCTTGCAAGCATTATGATGCCTATGGCTACTATACCCATTCCGAGATTCCTTAATATTCCTCCATCAGAAATTTCTGCAAAGGCAGCAAGTAGATAAACCATATGTATTATACTGCCCAGCAAGATGATATACCAGCATTGCTTCCAGTATTGAATTTTTGTTGATTGAATCGCAAAAATACTTGCATATATCCAGAACAACTCGATTATAAGCCTGATAACTAACTCTGATGTAATAGTCACAATAGATAATCTATTTGCAAATAATGATATAACTATTTATTCTATCTGAATGCATTTCCAGCAATAATGATTTCAGGAGATGAATTATTACTGCCACAGAGATCACCGAGGACACAGAGGGGAAATACTCTGTGCTCTTTGTGCCCTTTGTGGCTTATAAATGAAACTGAGTAAAACAAATACTGGAAAAAAACGCTAACATATCCAAAGGTTTATCTAAAATAATTACTTAGGGAAAGGATGCTGTAAGCACTGAGGGCTCGTGGTCTAGCAGGTTATGACGTCGCCTTGACATGGCGGAGGTCCGGAGTTCGAATCTCCGCGGGCCCATCTACTCGCAGCTACTCAAGCCAGTAGCGGGCTGCACACGTATGAAGCCCTACGGGCTCCATACGTGGACTGTATATTCATACGAATTACAAAAGCGGGCCGCGACTGGATAAAACGAAGATTTGATATACCATTAAAGAGAAGAGAATATTCCTACCTGCCCAGGTAGCTCAGTCTGGGAGAGCGCTCCCCTGAAGAGGCAGTTGTCCCCGGTTCAAATCCGGGTCTGGGCATTTATTTTTTTTTTTGTATTGTTATTTACATTGGTCTGGTGGTGCCGGATTGTGTTCAGGGCATCAGGACTTCTATTACTCCTGCGGCCTGCCAGTCGATGTTCGGGAGGCGATGGACGTATGGTTCTGTGGCGGTTTTGGAGCATTTGTACTGCTGGGGTGTCTTCACCTTGCATGTGGTCCAATTCCAGGTGGATGTTCTTTTTTTTACAGGAGTTGAAAGGAATAGTAAATTGAGGAGACATCAAACGAAGCGCAGTGTAATCCGGGAGTCGTCATTGTACAGATCGAGAGAATTGATGCCAGATTGATCATGCAGTCGATAAAGTTTTAATTGGTGGGTCGAAAGATTAATTGCCTAAGAAGAATAAAAAATATTTGGGAGTGACTGCTATGGATGAAACAATGTCTGATTTTCATTTTAAATTGATGTCTTTCGGCTTCAAATTCAGCGATTTTTTCAAACCTCGCAAGGATATATTGGAGCAAGCAGGCATAAAACCAGGATTTCATGTACTTGATTATGGCTGTGGTCCTGGCAGTTATTTGACTGCTGCTGCGGAACTGGTGGGAAAATCAGGGAAAATTTATGCACTGGATATTCACCCACTGGCAATTCAAAAAGTTAATACTATTGCGGCAAAGAAGAAATTAACAAATGTAGAAACTATTAATTCTGATTGTAAGACCTGGTTGCCGGATAATAGCATAGATTTAGTCCTGTTATACGATACCTTTCATTCGTTAAGTGACCCAAATAGAGTATTGGAAGAGTTACATCGAATATTGAAAACTGGTGGAATTCTATCTTTCAGTGACCATCATATGAACGAAAATGAGATATTACATGCGGTAATAAATGGTGGATTCTTTAAATTTTTTGAAGAAGGCAAGGAGATATATAATTTCATTAAAGAAGATCAATAGCACAAATCAATGTACTCCACCACTAAGATTTAACCCAATTACTCCAATTATTATCAGTCCAAGTGATATTATTTTCAGTGCAGTTACCGGTTCCTCGAACCACAATATTCCCACAGTTGCGATAAGTGCAGTTCCTAAGCCGGCCCATATTGCATAAGCAATACTTACATCCATCTTTTTTAAGGCAAATGTCAATGAACCAAGGCTAAGCAAATACAAGATTATCATTAATATTGACGGGACTGCTTTAGTAAAACCATAGGATAATTTCATGCATGTGGTGCCAGCCACTTCAAAAATTATTGCCATGATCAAATAGGATAGACTCATACACTTACTCCTGTGATTTTCACAATAATATCATCGTTCCAATTCCAGCCGCTTCACCAACTCACCCAGACTTGTACAAAGCACGACAGACCTCTCGATCATCAAGTTCACAGTCCCCTCAATTCCAAGCGTCCTGAAATCTGTGCGCAGCCCGTACACAGGCTTATCCAGCGCATGGGCATATCCTATCTCCCACGCCGTGCCTGAATCCACATCCACCCCGTCCAGCACCGCTACCAGTATATCAGCCTTATCAATGGCGGCCACGTTCTTGCTAAAGATGGATTCCTGCCTGGCATCCCGTACGTAATCACTATCGTTTGAGTGCTCCTGGGGGAGGAAGACACTCATACCTATTTCTTCCAGCTTATCCCTTAGCATGCTATTGAAATCGCATTCGGCATCTGAAAAAAGCGGTGCTGCAAGGTATACATTTCTCATGAAATCTAAATGGTCGCTAAAAGCAAATAAGTTTTCTAAAAGGGATTGAATAAAATAATTTTCAACATCCAAGTCTATAGCTTAATTCCGGTATTGACCGCAAGTAGAAAAAGCAAAAATCAATTTTGTCTGGTGGTTTTTTATACTGCAACTTTTGATGATATCGAATTTAGTAGATACATGCCTATATAATATAAATAATACAAAAAACTCAATCAGAATTATATAATATAGCATCATTTTTACCATATATGCCCACACCAACTAAATGGGATACACTACTGTATTTACATTTCACAAATGGTGCCACATTCAACGAACTGTCAGCAACATTGAGAGTTAACATACTTTTTGAGAACTTGAACAACAGGGTGCTCTACAAACGGCTGGGCGAACTCATTGATGCAGAACTGGTTATCAGGAAAAGGAATACAAATAAAAAACAGACAGTCTATAATATAAAACGCGAGAACCCCATCCTCAATAATTATATGGCATTTTTACTATGGTCAAGAAAAGAAGATCTTGACTATAACATTTTGCTTTCCAAAAGGGCACAGGATATTGTATTTTCCACAATAGGGCGCGGTCCTTCAACTCTTAAAACACTGCATGAATGCACAGGCAATTCAAAAAGTACCCTTATCAAATACATCAGGATACTTGAAAGAAATCGTTTTGTCAAATTAATCAAACAAAAACCCCTATGCATTGACTTTAACCTGAACGATAGGACGCTGTTCTACCTCGCCCTGATGCAGCCCCCCTGCTCCCTTGCAGAAAAGACAGGGAAATATAGCAGACTTATCCGTGACATTGATACTATAAAAGAAAGGATTGCAATTTCAAATGAGCTCATGGAACTGGTTATTACGATGCATGTATATTCAACCACAGTAACTGAGGGAAATACTGCAAATAAGGACGATGTGGAAAGGGTAATGAAAGACCTGCCAACAGGGCTTACACCCAGGGAAATTGTAGAGATAAGGAACACCATTGAAGCTGTAAAACATCTGAATAATCATTTTAAAGACCTTAGACCGGACAGGGACCTTGAACCAAATAACGAGAACATAAAATTATATCACCGGATATTGATGAGAGGCCTGATTGACGAATGTGGGGAATACTATGCATCTCCCGGGAAAAGGATTATTGGTTCAAAATTAAAAATTCCGGCCACCATCGAAGAGATCGAATATGAAATTGCAGCGATTGTCAATTTTTATAAGATGTACAGGGAACACTTACATCCCCTGCTACTGGGTGCATTCATACATTTCCTGCTTGTGACAGTTCATCCTTTTAAGGACGGCAACGGCAGGGTCACAAGGATAATACATTCGATGGTACTACTAAAGGCAGGATACCCGCTATTTATTTTTGACCCTGACATGAAGAACAGGTACTTTGACATGCTCGAAGTGGGACGGCTGGAGAACCTTGATGGATTCATGAATTTTATTCTGGAAGAATACAAGAACGCACTGGAAGCGGTAGCTGACAGGAAGGAGCCTTGGCCGGTGGTGGAGAGCTGAACAATGGCTATAAGAACACAGCTGCACCATGAATCTCTTACCATGCTCACCAAAAGAATAAGCACTAACTGTATCAAAAACATACCATATTAATATCAATAAAATAGTTTGTTTGATAATCACCCAAAAATTTCACAATTTGAGGACAGTTGAACTGCACACAATAACTCAGGAGACCTATATTTGTTTGATAAACTGCTTGGAAAAAAGGAACTTGAAGAACACATCCGAACACTGGAAGCACACATAGAACAGTTACGGTCTGTAAATGATCCCGGATTATCTGTAATGCCAATAAATGACTCTCCTGCATGAACAAGGAGAACACAGAGGTTTACCTTTCGATCCATAAGTTCCTGCAAGGGTGCGGTATCAAACCTGACATCCATTTGCAAGAAAGATACGTCCACTGGTAAAAACGGTGCCACAGCTTCCCTTACCATGCCGAGCGTATCATAGAAAACCGCAACGCCTGAAGGAGAAGCGATCTTATCAACCAGACCCATGGTTTCATGTCCAGGGGATTCCAGTAGTTCACGTCCATTTTCAAGGTCTGAAAGTGATTGCCCGGGCTGGAGGTATACTGTGACCAGGCTATTATCCAGCGCCTGTAGGGACCCTATCTGGTAGACATACTTAGCCATGGATTGAATATGGATACTACTGATGTTTTTAAAGGTAACATCCAGGGATGCATCTTTGCTAAGTACTGATATTTTATGCTCCAGGGTCTCTATTTTCTTCTTTGGAATATTTCATTTCTTCCCACGCATCCAGTTCACTATTTCGACTGCATCATCATTTCTTTGAATTGAGGATGTTTGTCCCATGCACCTTTTGTCTCTTTCATGACCTTATCCCAGCTTTCATCTACTTTTTCGACCTGGATTTTCCCGTGTTCATAAGAGATGTCTAGAATGTTACCTACAGAAATCTCTGTCTTTTTACGTATCTTTTCAGGAATCGTAATTTGATGTCTTCTTGCAACTTTTGTTCTCATTGAACCACCACATTCCTATTGACGTGATAGGAATCTATACCTATTCAATCTTTATCCTCTTCCTCCCGGTCAGTAGTTCATTCATCAACCCTTTTTTTATCCTTTCCAGCTTCTTCTTCCTCCTGTGCTCAAGCTCCAGCTTCTTATCAACAGTGCTGAGAATCCCGGCGATGCGGTGCTGTTCGGGGAGAGGAGGGAGGAAGATTTGGATTTTTCTTAATAATGGTTTGCTTATTACTTCAAATACCCGTCCCCTTACTATCTGCACCTAACCCTGCCACCGCAGCCCGTCAGGGCGGCAGGGTGGCAGCCAACCTTGAGGAACAGTTACACCCTGACGGAGAAGATATTGAAAAATATAAGCCAATAGAGTGTTATTCCTGACTTATCATATCCCATACCGTTTTGAAGACCATACTTCCTTCAATATTCTGTCAACCATCTTCTTATCAACTGCCACATCAAACCTTCTATCCACTACCGGATAATCAAAATCCGCCAATATCTCAGATACCAGCCTGGACTCTCCCCCAGTCAATATAAAAGTAATTTCAGTACCAGATCCGTCAACCATCTTCTTTAGCGCATCTTTCACCTT
>Ga0255452_1077_pt1 | contig 10741 bp, 10 predicted proteins | sample ANMaggQLBNCT01D9_FD_182652 | JGI IMG/M metagenome (GOLD analysis project Ga0255452, IMG submission 182652) | Sediment cell enrichment communities from methane seep in Santa Monica Basin, California, United Staets - ANME aggregate JGI... | ecosystem: Environmental > Aquatic > Marine > Cold seeps >...
CCTGCACATCCGGATAAAAAATTTTAATATCCATAACCCAATTAGTGATACCTATTAATCAGTGACGCCTATCAGTGATGCCTGTACTACTCAACTATATCCAACTATATCCAATAAAAACAGCAGGAGAATCAGCTATTACCCCGGAGATCTCGCTTGTATTACCAGCTTATAACGAAGCAAAAAGCATTCATGATACTGTAATCACCACAGCCAAAACCCTGTCCGACATCACCAGTTCCTTTGAGATCATTATTGCAGAAGACGGCAGTACGGATGGCACAGACCGCATCGCATCACAGCTGGCCTCGGAACTGGAATATGTAGTACACCTTCACAGTGATGAAAGACAGGGCAGGGGCAGGGCGCTGAACCGGGCATTTACGGCAGCTAGTGGCAGGATATTATGTTATATTGACGTGGACCTGGCAACCGACATGGGTCACCTTGAAGAACTTATCGAGGCCATAAGGTCCGAAGGATATGATTTTTCCACAGGCTCAAGGATGATGCCTTCCAGTGATGTTAAACGCTCCATGAAACGCGGTCTTGCATCAAAAGGGTTCAATTTCCTTACACGCACCATGTTGGGTTCGAAACTGTACGACCACCAGTGCGGATTTAAGGCATTCAAACGTGAGTCCCTGTTCGAACTCATGGACTCGGTAGAGGATGAGCACTGGTTCTGGGACACTGAACTGCTGGTGCGGGCCCAGAGAAGTGGTTACAAAGTAAAAGAGTTCCCAGTGAAGTGGCAACACGGCGGGGCCACCAAGGTGGACCTGGTAAAGGATGTGATCGGCATGGGCAGCCAGATCGTGAGGCTCTGGTGGCAGTTGAGCTCACTGCATACCGGCAGATGGCAAAAAGGAATCCTCACCTTCATTCTTGCCATATTACTTCTGTTTTTGATATTTACCCTGGTGGGTGTGGAGGAGGTCTGGCAGGCTGCGGCATCGGCATCACCCCAAATGTTTGGCCTGGCAGTACTCATCTACCTGTTCTCATGGCCTATACGCGGGATCAGGTACCAGCATATCCTGAAACGGCTTGGGTATAACCATGGATTGAACTTTATCACTGGCAGTATATTCATGAGCCAGTCAGCCAATGTCATCCTGCCTGCCAGGATAGGCGATGTTTCAAGGGCATATATCCTAAAAACGAAGAAAGATGTACCCCTGACCACAGGGATGTCATCACTGGCAGTGGAAAGGCTGTTCGATATTATCGCTATAACGGTCATTGGCGTACTGGCTGTCCTGGTGGTGATGGCTGAAAGGGCAGTGGACGACTGGGTAATACCCTTGATGATTTCCTCGACTGCAGTTATCATTTTGTTCTTTGTAGCCATATTTTTCATGGCATCAAGGGGAAGGAACGGTTTATCCCCGGTGGAGCGTATAATACTAAAAGTTTCAAAGCCTGGTGATTATACAGATCGGATTGCCGGCATTGCCCGCAAATTCGTTGATGAGATATATACAATATCATCCAGTCCCAGGGACTTTATCATTGTGTTCTTTTCTTCATTAATGGTCTGGACAGTGGACATACTCACTTGCTATACTGTGCTTAATGCCTTTGCCTTCGTGCACGATGCAGCATCACCGACAACGCTGACTGCCGTTGTATTTATGGCAGTTGCAGTAGGCAACCTGGCCAAGATGGTCCCAATAACGCCCGGGGCTATCGGTACCTATGAGGGTGCCCTGACTGTGGTGTTCAAGATCGCAGGAATTGCCGGGTATGTGGGGGCTGCGGCCGCAGTGATCGATCATATTATCAAGAACTCGGTGACCCTGGTGTTCGGTGCGTTATACCTGGCGCACTTTAATATCAAGTGGCATGAACTGGTAGATATAAAAGGAAAGAACAAAAAATAATTGCCGGCGTGACTTTTATGGAATGGTTTGAAATAATAAAATGGTGGCTGGTACTTGAATTAATTGGGTTTGCTGCCCTGCCGCTGACCGCCTGGATATTCGGGAACCTGAAAGACAACGGGATAGCCCTTACCAAGATAATGGGTCTGCTGTTTGTGACATACTTCTCATGGGTATTGACACACATGGGTTATAATTATGGCACTGTGATCGTAGGATTATCAGTACTTATGGTACTTGCAATTTCACTGGTAATATTCTCATTCAAGGGATGTCCTTTTGACCTTAAAGCGCTGGTCAGGACTGAAGTACTGTTCACATTAGCGTTTTTGGTTTTTGTTATAATAAGGGCATACAGCCCCGATATCTACTGGACAGGCGGTGAGAAGTTAATGGATATGAGCTTTGTTAACATGATCCTTCGCAGTACCAGCTTTCCGCCTGTGGATCCCTGGCTCTCTGGCGAGCCTATGCAGTACTATTATTTTGGGTACCTTGTGGCAGCAAACCTTATCAAGCTCTCGAACGTGCTTCCCTCTATTGGTTTTAATCTTGGTGTGGCAACCATGTTCGCCCTGTCAGCCACAGCAGCGTACGGCATTGGCAAGGACCTGGTCAGTAACAACAGGGCGTTTGCGCTAATTATCATGGCATTTGTTGTGATATTCGGAAATCCCGCAGGTTTCATCCAGCTGCTTGTGACCCTGTTCGTGCCCAAGTATCACGGTCTGTTCAATGTTCCACCAGGTGATGTCCTGGCACGACTATCTTCATACAACTACTGGCCTACCAGCAGGGTGATACCAAATACCATCAACGAGTTCCCTTATTTCAGTTTCATCCAGGCAGACCTGCACGCACATATGATAGCTATAGCATTCCAGTTGCTAATGATCGCCCTGCTGCTTAACCTGCTGCGCGGGGGAAAGGAATACAATATCCCGCTATTGGCTGTCATCACATTGCTGTTAGGGTTCATGTTCCCGCTAAACTCCTGGGATTATCCCACGTATGCCATTTTCTTTGTGATGGTCCTGGCAGCATGGAGGATCAGGGTTTCTGCAAAGGTAAGTAAAAACCAGGGTTTTACAGGCCGGATTTTCAGTGTGCATCCTGTGGAACTGGCAAAGCTGGCAGCAGTGGGCGCTGCAGTTATTATTTCCAGTATTTTGTTATATCTGCCATACCATCTCCTTGCCAGTAATGTATCCCATTCACTCAGGCTTGTCACATACGGACAGACCGGAATAATATTTTATCTGGGTGTGTTTGGAATAATGCTCTTTTTCCTGTTGGTTTATTCCATCCTCAATTTCTATGATCACTATTATCCTGATATGAAAATGATACTGGCAGGCCTTGTTATTGCAATTGTGGCAGCATATCTGACCCATATCGAGATACTTGTCATCATACTGCCGCTTATTGTCATGTCCATGTACCTGCTGGTAAAGGAAGAGGACCCTTCCATACAGTTCATCTACCTGTTGATACTGCTGGGTGCCCTGTTGTCACTGTTCTGCGAGCTTTTCTATATCCAGGACTCCTTCGGTATCACTTCTCCCCAGTACATCAGGTTCAATACGGTATTCAAGGTATATGTCCAGCACTGGATAGTCTGGGCACTGTCGGCAGGGGCTGCGTTCTATCACCTCTGGAACCGGGGGGAAATAGAAGATATAGAGGATGTGAAAGATATGGGGGGCATGAAGGACACAGGGAATATGGGGAATATGAAGGACATGGCCAATGTAACTAAAAAGGGATTTGCGATCATCTCGATCATCCTGGTACTGGCGGCAATGTCATACCCGGTATTTGCCACCTATTCCCGTTCAGGTAATTTCAAAGGTAATCCCACCCTTGACGGTGCAGCCTACCTGGAACAGCAATATCAAAATGAGTATAACGCCATAATGTGGCTGGACAACCTGAACGGTACCCCGGTGGTGCTGCAAAGTCCCGGACAGGCATATAAACTGAACACCCATGTGACTGCTTTCACGGGCCTGCCTACTGTACTGGGGTGGGCAGGTCATGAGAAGAACTGGCGTAACGGTGCTGATATTGTCAATGAGCGCTGGTATGAGGTGCCCAGGGTGTACACCTCAAGTGATGTTGACACTGTCAACGGGATACTTGATAAGTACAATGTGGAATACATCTATGTTGGCGGTGTAGAGGTGGAACGCTACGGTGGCCATGATGCCAGGAAGCTGTTCATGAACAACCAGGACAGGTTCAGGCTGGTCTACTTTAACCCAAATGTTCATATTTATCAAGTGGTGAGACCTGTTGGTTGAGGATGAAAAACCAGTCTCACCTGTAAGCAGGCTTACCGAGCCAAGGACCATCGTTTCATTCGCTGTGGCTGCCATTGTGCTTTATTTCCTGTTCTCAAGGATAGAGTTTGACAGGATACTGGAGGTTATCGGGGACGCCCGCCCTGGTTATATTGCAGCGGCTGCTGTCATGTATTTCGGTTCACTACCCATAAGAGGCGAGCGGTGGAGATTGCTGCTTAATAATATCGGTGTCAGGGCGGGACTGAAGGATGCCAGCGAGATATTCCTGCTGTCCTGGTTTGCCAATACCCTGGTCCCTGCCAAGATGGGGGATGTGTACCGCGGATACCTTGCAAAGAAAGCATGGAACGTGTCCATCTCAAAGTGTTTCGGGACCGTGTATGTGGAGCGCATCTATGACGTACTGGTACTGGTCATCCTGATGGGGGTGTCCAGTATCATGGTGTTCGGGACTGACATCCCGCAGGCGATAAAGGTATCCCTTGCCCTTGGATTTGCTATTCTGGTACTGCTGATATCGGTAGTGGTAGCCTTTTCATCAGGAAAGACCACTATTGCCAACAAACTGCCGTCAAAGATACAGCCAATGTTCACACAGTTTGCTGAGGGACTGCACGAATCAGCAGGCAGGAGTTCTGTTGTGCTGATAATCCTGTATACTATACTGATATGGAGTATGGAGGTCGCACGGTTGTACTTTGTGGTGGAATCGCTGTCCCCGCTGCATAATATTCATATCGGCCTGTCCCTGATTGTGTTTGTTGCGCTGTCGGCAGCCCTGGTATCTGCTCTTCCCATCACACCCAGCGGCCTGGGTGCAGTGGAGTTCGCCATTGTGGGTGTGTTCGTGCTGGTTGGAGTGGATGCGGGCGTGGCGGCGGGGATTGCCATACTTGACAGGGCCATAAGTTACTGGGGATTGATGGCGGTGGGGGCTGTGGTGTATATGGTGAGCGAAAAGAAATGAGATATCCACGGTTATTTCATTTTGCCATCCACTTTTCAAAATCTTTCAGGTCGAAAGCATAATAACCTGCGTCAATAAGCTTTTTCTTTCCATTTCCCTTTATTCTTCGGGCGATAATTCCATAATATTCTGTTCTGTCAGAATTATGCCATCTGGCATGTCCTGCTTTTTCTTTCAGCCGGTTGATTATAACCAGTGATTCAGCTGCAGTCAGGTCTTTCCATTTCACTTCGCAAAAAAAGATATTGGACCCTGTATCCATGGTTACAATATCTATTTCTTTATCCCTATACCACCATGACCCGAGTTTTGAAAAAGTAAATGGTACAACCTCCCCGGAGTTCAACAGCCACAGGAATTCCTTTGCAATATCTTCAAATATCCTGCCGAGATAAGGATTCATCCCATTTTTAATATTTTCCAGCACCACATCTCCATGTCCGAGGTCGATCATATCCTCGGTAGGGAAGATGAACCTGAACCAGAATGCAAATGCATTATCCCTGAAAAAATACAACCCTTTTTTGGATCTTACCGAATCTGTAACAGGGATTTCCCTCTTGATTATTCCAAGATCTATCAGTACATTCAGATATTTTCCGACAAGGCTGCGGTCAAGTCCTGTATAATTGATTATCTTACCCATTGTTACACTGCCGCTGGCAATGGACTCAAGGATTGAGAAATAATACCTGGGCTCCTCAAGTTCTTCAAGCAGAATGAACTTGATATCCCTGTAGATGAACGAATCAAATCTCAGGATGTGACGGCCTATATTCCAGTATACGTCGCGCTGGGGGTCTGTTTGTGTGATATACGCAGGTGTACCTCCGAACACACTGTACAGTTCTACAGCGCGTTTCATGTCCCCTGCATAACCTGCCACATCGGTAAAAGGCAGCGCATTGAGTTTTATCTGGCCGGTCCGCCTGCCATAGAGCGGAGCTTTGTATGACATCAATCTTTCCATCATTGAGATGCTGGAGCCCAGGATGATCAGGTAGATGCCGCTGTCCTTGAGTCTGGTATCCCAGTAATCCTGCAATATGGATGGCAGGGCCTTGTCGTCCTTTACCAGATATGGGAATTCATCAAGTGCCAGTATGAATCGCTGCTTTTTAGCCTGCTGGTAGATATATTCAAAGAAAGCATCCCAGTCCTTAAGACCCTGTTTTCTAAGCAGGTCGTCGTTGAAATATTCGGCAAGCAGCCTTGAGTACCGGTCAAGCTGGAGTTTCTTTGATTCTTCCCTGCCTATCAGGATAATGCCTGGATGGTCTGCTGATATGAATTTATTTACCAGTTCGGTCTTGCCGATACGTCTTCTGCCGTAGATTATTAAGAATTCGGCTTTGCTGCTATTGAAGCGTTCTGTAAGGATTTCCAGTTCTTTTTTTCTGCCTATGAAATTCATATACTTTGAAGTAATTTACTTGAAAGTATATAATTGTATATGGTGAGCATGAGAAAATAGGCAGTCTCGGAAGCGGACATTGAATCACTATTTACATCTCGGTCGAATGATCCATGTTATAGTATAATTAATTTCCAACTTTATGCTTGCTATGATAGTATTAATTTCAAGAATGGATTGTATTTGTGATATTTCAGGCGTTGCTGTTGCTGTTGCTGGCTCTGGCTTTGGCTTTGGCTTTGGTTCTGGCACTGTTTGTGTTATGTGAGGACATTTAGTTCTTAATTCTGGCCGATGTTGAAGGATGACATTGGCCTGGTTTTACACTAATGCCCTTTTAGCAGGCTGTCCCAAAACACCCAGATTTTATGACAATTTGTCGATCCCCTCAACCCACCTTGATTCAATAAAAGATATTTTCGCTTTAATTTCAACGAATATTATATAAATCTTCGAATCGGCTTAAGAAAAGACATGTCCTTACTTACAATATTAATTATAAGCTTTCTTTCAGGTTCTCTGATAAAATTCACTGATGATATATCTGACAAAAGCATAATTGCCAATCCTTTTATTTCCATACCCTTCGGGCTTGCTTACGGGCTATTAATGGGATATTTGATGATGATCGATACCAGCGCATCATACCTTTTTGGCGGTATCGTGCTGGGATGTCTGATAACTGGCAAGATAAACAATACAGGACATTATTTTGGGCTCTCCGGGATACTTATTATTAATTTTTTATACGTTGATACGCTTTCCCCACTTGTGTTACTGATCGGAGCGATTGCAGCATTTGATGAATTAAAAGATATAATAAATATTTCAGGACCCTTGAAATTTATTTTTGATTATAGAATGACCCTGAAAATCGGGATATTTGTTTTGGTAATCTTGAATTTCCTTGAATTGAATGCTTTAATAATTCTTCTTGTGTTCGATCTTGCGTATATCCTGACCGATTCTTTGACATCGAGGTTCTTCAAATGAAATATGATGTTGCTGTAATCGGTGCCGGACCTGCCGGTTCTTTTGCTGCCAAAAGGCTTGCTTTAATGGGATACAGGACCGTGCTTATCGATCCCTGTGACAACAAGAAAGTCTGTGCAGGAATCCTCACAGCCCAATATGTAAGAGAATATGAAGTAAATGATGATTATATTGAAAGGAAGTTGAAAGGGGTCAGAATATCATTCAAAGATGTCAGTGCAAAAATTAACTACCGCCAGGCAGTTGAATATTCCATTGACAGGCAAGCATACGATAATTTTAATCTTAATGAAGCCCTGGCTGCAAATTCAAGATTAAAACAGGATGCTGTAGTCTCAGTCCTTGAAACCGATCAGTGTGTTGAGATTAAAACAAAATATGATGTATTATTTTCTGACTATGCTGTCCTGGCATCAGGTGTGTCAGATCTGGCCAGTCACTTCGGCGGTCCAAAAGAGTATGCATATTGCGTTCAACAGAGAATTGATACTACCCCTGGTGACTATTTTGAAATGGATCTGAAAAAGGATGGGTATTCATGGATCGCTCCGGGAAATGATCATATATTAACAGGAACTTCTTCACTGATCGACTATCCTGACATCCCTGGAGATAAAGCCTTGATACCAGTGGGTGGGCCAGTGCAAAGAACATTTTTTCAACAGATTATTGTTGGCCGGGGATGCGGGCGGATTTGTTTCCCCCTTCGAAGGGGAGGGTATATACTATGCAAGGCGGTCCGGTGAAATTGCTGCTGAGGTCCTGGCTGGTGTCATGTCAGGTAAGAATGGGATGGAAGAATATGAGAAACGCTGGAAAAAGGAATTCGATTTTTCTGCACTTGATATGGTCTCAGATTTGTTGGCAGATGAATATGTTCTGGAAATGTTTGTACAGCAGATAAGGGATAATGAGAAGTTCAGTATATTTGTAGAGAATTTGCTGACCAAAGAGAGCAAGGTTTTGAGTCCATGGGACATATCTTATTTGCTTAAGAAGATTGTAGATTGATACCTGGCCATGTAAGGAGCCCTTAAGGCTTTATTGGAAGGTTGGCCAGGGCATATGTACTCTGAGTAATAGGTTTGAATAAAATTAAGCACAAATGTTGTTTTCATTTATCAAACTACGCGATCTTGTATGCCTTACTCTTGGCAACAAAATGACATTTATTGAGAAGATTAAACTAATATGGATCAGGATATTGTGTTATTATGAAGGAGTTTGAATCTGACAGGGCCAAAGTGAAGATACCAAAAGGATACCGGATGTCTGTTATAAAACTATATTTCTGGGTGGGCCTTATCTCAGCACTGCTGCTAAGACTGGTGATAATTGCAGACCATTATGGGGATATATATGCACGGGTGCTGTGGTATCTGGGAGTTGTGGGGTACCTGTGGTTCTTTGCGCACAGGTATCATATTGGTAAGCGCAGGTTTGGGGTGATAAGAGACCTGGGATTACTTGAGAAAATTGAAACGCGGGAACCTCTTACAGAAAAGGATTTTGAAGGACTCAATTATGTCATGTGGAGTCTTTCTGTGTCAAAGGAACGGTTGAATTACCTTGTTATCTTTGCGTTTTCGGTGACTGCTATTGTTTTATCCCTTGCACTGGATTTTGGGATAATTGGATTGTGAGGATGTTGGGAGGATTCAAAGTGTTCCATTAATGTGATTTTATACTCTAATAAAATTATAAAAATGTGTAAATATTAAAATCGATCAAAAAAATATAATAAATATCTCAGGCATTTCCATGATGTAATTTAGATTTATAAACCAGGGAAATAAAAGAGGTAAAGGACATGGAAGTTATTGATGAAGGAATAAATGCCCTTGTCAGGCAGAATATATACAGCTCAAAGGAAGCAATCATCACAGATGCTGTTCTGGCACTGCTTGAACTTAAGCCTGCTCTTAAGATTGAGATCGCAATAAACCTCTATAAAAATAATAAGGTCAGTTTATGGAAAGCGGCCAAAACAGCCGGGCCTGGGATGGAAGAGTTTAAAGACATCCTATCTGCGCAAAATATTAAGATAGAAATCGGTGGGACATAGAACGAGAGTAAACAACATATAAAGGATGCACTTGACTTTCAAAGATGTAGTGAAAAACAATACCAAGCAACCCAATTAAAGTATGACCTGCCAAAACATAAACCCATTTGCCACCGATTTAGCTAATTATCCATAAACTTCCCCAAATACAGCAAAGAGAATGATCTGGCCTGTTTTGCATCAATCTCTTCAACCACGACCACAACTTTTCCACCCGACTTATTCTGCACAAGAGCAGCAGGTATTCCCCCAACTCCTCCACAAGCAGTTTTATGGTATGCATTTCAAATTAAATGGTAATTGATCATATTGCTCGGAATTTTGAGACACAGATTACACTGATTACACAGATTGATAGTAATTGTGAAAATCTGTGAAATCTGTGTCTACATTAATATTGCATTTGACCATACTTTTTGAAGTGGATACAAATTAGTTCAGTATTTGCCTTTCACATGTATAATGAGGGTAGTATCTTTTTTATCGCTCCATGTGGCATCGAAATGCATTGATGTCTTGAATCCCGTATGGTACTTGAAGGGGATCTGCTCTCCCTTTTTAACTCCACTTTTATTAATTATCGTATCGTTGCCGTCTTTGACCACCAATGTCCAGGTGCCGTTATCGGGTGATTTTATTTCAAAATGACCCTCCATGGTTATTCCAAGGGTGATCTTGGAAGCACTTGCCGTCCCGTGTCCGTTCTTCACAGATACGGAAATGTCGTTGTCAAAAGAGCCTTTTAAGACCATGGCTTCAAGTTTTTCTAAGTGTGTATCGCTGAGTCCGGCCTGTACCTTTAGGTCCTGGCTTATAGACTTAAAGAATTTGTCCAATCCTACATTTTCAGATATATTATCTACTCCTTATGATTTATTTAGCTTTTTACAAAGCTTATATTGAGTATTGTAAAGTATATGATTTAACCTTGTTGGTTATTTTTGGGGGACATTTAAATTTATTCTGATCAAGTATGATAAATGGATCATGGCAAAAAAGATTAACCACCGAGAACACAGAGCGTTATTGTTTTCCCTGTGCACTCTGTGGTTATAAACCGTTCCAGGAAATAATAAAATGTCTCCAAGAGCAAAACATATCCCCCCAACT
>Ga0255452_1008_pt1 | contig 10623 bp, 10 predicted proteins | sample ANMaggQLBNCT01D9_FD_182652 | JGI IMG/M metagenome (GOLD analysis project Ga0255452, IMG submission 182652) | Sediment cell enrichment communities from methane seep in Santa Monica Basin, California, United Staets - ANME aggregate JGI... | ecosystem: Environmental > Aquatic > Marine > Cold seeps >...
TAAAATAAAAAGAATCGTGTATGGATGTCCATGCATAAATGAAATTGAGACAACTGATATTGAAAATATGAATAGCATATTTCGTGAACGAATAGGAAGGTTAGTTAGAGAAACAAAATGTCATTCAAAGAAAAAACCAAGACTTGAAAATGCTATCGAGTTATTTCAATTCTATTGGAATTTTATGGATACATTACATGATAATAAAACTCCTGCCATGATTGAATCACTTTCTGATCATGTTTGGAGTTGGGATGATTTATTTATGTTTAATTTTGCGGTCTAAATTAGGACAGTGCCCAAAATTCAGAGCACTATGATCAATTAACATTTAATTTGAGGGGATACCAACGTGGTTATATTTCCCTGTGCCGGTGCAGCAAATGTGGGACAATTGAGAATAATCCTATATCGGGACCATCAACCAGATTGTTAAGCGAGCTTTTTTCAGCTATCGCTTTGTTTACCAATCCACTCACAGATCTCACTATCTTCAGGTGCCCTTCCTTCACACATCACCTTACCGTCAACCACCACGGCCGGGGTAACAGCCACCCCGTAGGTCATTATGCTATCAACATCTGTTACAGGTATGACCCGAAACTCTGTCCCCAGCACAGCTTGCACTACTGCATTCAGCGTATCATTGTACAGCTTCCCCCCTATACCCAGCACTTCGACCTTGTGCTTGAGGCCTTTTTTGCAGTCGAAACATACCACTTCATCCCCTTCACGGTTTGTGGTAAAGGTCTTGTGGCACACCGGACAGGTGGCCTCGTGCAGGCTGCTTTTCTTTTTCTTCAGGGCATAGTCCACAAGGGCGGCATTAAAACAACTGCATCCTTCCTTTTTGTCCATAAGTTCATACCTCGATCTCAATGGCCCTTTCTGGGCAGGTTACCTTACACAGCATACAGAGTTTACATTCATCCGGCTTAGTCGCAACACATACACCATCACGTATTTCCAGGCTCCGGCTCTTGCACACTTTTACACAATCGCCGCAACCGTTACATTTCGCTTCATCGATTATCAATTTAACCATGACTTCCCCATCTATGTCAATTAAATAAATTCCTGGACTTGAGACATATCTTTACAAGTGCCAGCATTACAGGTACTTCAATCAGGACTCCAACTACTGTTGCCAATGCAGCACCTGAGTTAAGACCAAAAAGCATGATGGATACAGCAATTGCCACTTCAAAATGATTACTCGCACCTATCAGTGCTGTAGGCGCTGCATCTTCATATGACAGACCAATCAATCTGGATATGCCGTAACCAAGGATAAAGATGAAAAACACCTGGATCAACAGCGGTACAGCTATCATCAATATGACTAAGGGTTCCTTAATGATCACGTCACCCTGAAGACTAAACAGAGTGATCAGGGTTATCAGCAATGCTAAAATAGCAATATTGTGCATCACCGGGGAAAATGTATTCCCAAACCAGTCGGCACCTTTTCTCATAAGCAGCTCTTTTCTGGAAAAGTAGCCTGCCACCAACGGTACACCCACATATAATCCCACTGACAGAGCTATGGTCTGCCAGGGCACTACGATTTCACCGATTCCCAATAACCATCGTGCCATGGGTGCATATAATATTAACATGACCAGACTGTTGATGGCAACCATGACCAGTGTATGACCCTGGTTACCTTTTGCCAGATAACCCCACACGAGCACCATAGCCGTACATGGAGCAATGCCCAATAATACCATTCCGGCAAAGTATTGCGAGGGCAGGTCCATATCTCCCATCAACGTAGGTGTAACGGTATCTGGTAAGAATGGAGTGAATATCACTTTCATAAAAACCCAGGCAAAAAAAAGCATTGTAAAGGGCTTTATCCCCCAGTTCACAAATAAAGTTGTTAAAACAGGTTTGGGGGTTTTACCAGCTTTAATGACTTGTTTAAAATCAATTTGCACCATGATGGGAAAAATCATAAAGAACAGCAGAACTGCAATGGGCAGGGACACACTGTATAATTGCATTGAATCGATAGAAGTTGCCACTGCTGGAAATGTCTTGCCTAATAAAAGACCTGCAATGATACAGACAATGATCCACATTGTGAGATATTTTTCAAAGAATCCTAATTTCTTCTTATCTGACATTTATTAGCACCAAATATCGGGTTATGTGTTATTTCAATGATTATTGAAATGATTACGTATATATTTTTCTAAAAAACGACGGGACACACTTATTAGCAGTAATGGTGAGAGAGCAATATTTATACTATAACATGTCTAAATATATTTATATATTTGTTGAGGATTACTATGTAAAGAACAATAATTTTTATTCTGGCTTTTATAGCAATTATGCAGTCTGTTACAGCCTTGGATCCACTTATCTATATCAGACCAGGGACCCTGGAGAACCAAACCGAGGATTTTGTCCTTATGTATCCATTTGAAAATATAGTAGAATAAGGGCAGACTGTAACATTTAAGAACGAGGATCTGCACAGAAGACCATTTACCCTGGTCAGTGAAGAAAACTTGTTTCCCCAGACTACTCTGACATTCAGAAGAAGTCTACCCGTACAATTTGATGAACCGGGAACATATAATTTCTATCTGGAAGAAAAACCGACAGTTACATTTCAGTTAACGGTTGTAGATTACGATTCCGACAACGAGCCTCAGGCAATCCAGTCCCCTCCGTATGAACAGGAAGTTGTAGAAGAAAATAACCCATGGGCAGCAATGAAAGATATACCAGGTTTTTGCACACTTGCTACATTAATGATGCTTATCCTTGCTTTTCTGACACATAGAACCAGGGAATAAGTCATCACAAAGATACAATTATGTAGATAGCCATCTATCTACATCCCCTTAAATACCAGGACGCTGATGAACTATGTTCTTACAATTTAAATCACAGGTTACCCAAGCCCTGACCTCTGCCCTTGAATCAAACGGTCTGGAAGTAACAGACCTTAGCCTTGAGGAGTCGGTCCATGCAGATATTGCCTCATCTGTAGCGTTCAGGCTGGCCCCGGTCTGCAGGAAAAGCCCGGCAGACATAGCGTCAATGCTGGCTGCATCCATCAATGTACCTGAAAACGGACTCATCGACAGAGTTGAAACAAAGGGGCCGTATCTCAATTTTTTTATCAACCAGACCTTCCTGGACCGGACCGTGTCTGCTATACGAGCACAGGGACACGATTACGGCAGCCAGACCGGGCGCGGAAAAGTCATTCTGGAGCACACCTCTGCCAATCCCAACGGCCCCCTGCACGTGGGACATATCCGCAATTCCATTATCGGGGATACCCTTGGCCGCATCCTGGAAAAAGCAGGGTATGAGGTGGAGACCCAGTACTACATCAATGACATGGGCAGGCAGATAGCCATTGTATCATGGGCGCTGGAGCATTTTGATTTTGATACTGAAAAGAAATCAGACCATGCCATCGCAGATATCTATATCCAGGCAAACAGGGTGTTGAACGACGAACCTGACAAAAAGGCCGAGATCGATGAACTTATCCAGCGCATCGAACACGGTGACCCGGACGTGGCAGAGCGCTTCAAACATGCCGTTGATCTTGCCATGGAAGGTATCAAACAGACCCTGGGGCGCATGAACATCCACCATGATTCATTTGCCTGGGAATCCACATATGTCCGTAACAGCAGTGTCAGCACCACAGTGGGTCGGATAAAGGATACGGGCAGGACCGTTGTCGATGATGGTGCCCTGATGGTCGATCTGTCTGACTATGGTTTTGAGAAAAAACTGGTGATACAGCGCAGTAACGGCACATCCCTGTACACAACTAGGGACCTGGCATACCATCTGTGGAAAGCCGGGCACTGCGACAGGATGATCGATGTGCTTGGAGCGGACCATAAACTGATATCCGGTCAGTTGAAGGCAGTATTGAATGCACTTGGTGAGAACGAACCTGAGATCGTGATCTTCGAGTTCGTATCCCTGCCCGAAGGCAGTATGAGCACCAGGCGGGGGAAGTTCATCAGTACCGATGAACTGCTGGACCAGATAAATACCCAGGCAATGGTGGAAGTGGAGAAACGCAGGCCCGACACATCTGATGATTTTAAGCAGGAAGTAGCGAACTTCGTGGGTATAGGAGCCATCAGGTATGATGTTGTTAAGGTGTCGCCAGAAAAATCCACGGTATTTGACTGGCGTGAGGCACTGGATTTTGAGAAACAGGGTGCTCCGTTCATCCAGTACAGCCATGCCCGGGCCTGCAGCATACTGGCTAATGCTAAAGGTTCAGGTGTAAATCTGGCAGACCTGGAACATGATATATCCGTACTGGTGGAAGACCAGGAAATCGAACTAATAAAACATCTGGCCCGCCTCACTGCTGTTATCGATACGGCAGCTGTGGATCTAAAACCCCATCATCTTGCCACCTATGCCAGGGAAGTGGCCGATTCATTCAACCAGTTCTACAGGTACGTACCTGTGCTAAATGCCGAAGTCTCCCTGCGGGACTCGAGGCTGGTACTGGTGGACTGTGCAAGAAATGTGTTATCTATCGTGCTTGATACACTGGGCTTACATGCACCAAAAAGTATGTAAAGAAATACCGAAAAAGTAATTATCATTCTGCTCCAATCACAAGTGATCAGATTTTGAGGTCTACAAAATGCAATACCATGCCGAAGTTACCATCGGGCTAAAAAGCGGGATGCTTGATCCCGAAGCCACTACTATCAAAAAGGCACTCGAACACCTTGGATTTCCAACTGATTCACTGGAAATGCAAAAACGTTTTGTTCTCGAACTTGATGCCCCTTCCAGGGACGCGGCACAATCCCAAGTGGATGAGATGTGCAGGCGGCTGCTGGCAAATCCTGTAATACATAATTTTGACATAGAAATAGAGGAATCAGGATGAAGATCGCTGTACTCCAGTTCGGCGGCAGCAACTGCGACTATGATGTGCAGTATGTGCTCACCGAGGTTGTGGGAGTGGATGCCGACCTTGTTTGGTACAAGGATGAACTAAAAGGATATGATGGCGTTGTAGTACCAGGGGGATTCTCGTACGGTGATTACCTGCGGGCAGGCGCTATAGCTGCCAGGGCACCCATAATGAATTCTGTCAGGAAGATGGCGGATAAGGGACTGCCTGTAGTGGGTATATGTAACGGGTTCCAGATACTGGTGGAATCCGGACTATTGCCTGGTGCACTTATGACCAACCGCTACCCGAAGTTCAGGTGCGATCGGGTCAACCTGAGGGTGGATAATAATACATCCCCGTTCACAAATTCTTTCAAAAAAGGCCAGGTCATCAGGATACCCATTGCACACATGGAAGGCAATTATTTTGCACAAGAGCATACCATATCCGAACTTAACTCACAGGAACGGGTTGCATTCAGGTATGTGGATGAGCAGGGAAATGCTACGAGTGAGGCAAACCCCAACGGGTCCAGTGAGAACATTGCGGGAATCCTTAATGAACAGGGCAACATACTTGGGATGATGCCTCATCCGGAGCGGGCATCAGAAAATATTCTCAGTTCCAAGGATGGCAAAAAGATATTCGACTCAATGGTGGAATATATTTCATCATTTTAGTTATTACTGGTATCTGTAAAGACTACCTTTATAAGCATATACACACAAATATTTAGTGAGATGTTTAACAAGATTAAACGGTATTTTAAAATCCTGCAGGTTTTTCATAAATATAAACTTCACAACATTTTATTAAAAGAATATAAGCAGAAACAAGAATCTGTGGATCTTTGTACCTGTCCTATCGATTTTGAACGCAAGTCAAATTCCGTTAAATTGCGTACGGCATTTGAGGAACTGGGGCCCACATTCATCAAACTCGGCCAGGCCATGAGCAAACGACCTGATATTATACCAATTGAATATGGCAAAGAACTTGAGAAGCTCCAGGAAATGGTACAGCCCTATGATTTTGAAAGAATGCAGCCAGCATTAAGTATGGGATTCTATCCTGGATCGAAAGAAACCGGGATATACTCAAATTTTATAGATATTTTTGATCAATTTAACACAGAGCCAATAGCCAGTGCCTCTATTGCCCAGGTATATGAAGCTGTATTGAATGGGGAGAATGTGGTGGTCAAGATCGCCAGGCCTGGTATGATGGACGTGATCAATCTTGACCTGGATATACTCTATGACCTTAAGTTCATCTTTTTAAAACTCCTGAAGATCAAAACCCAGATCGATATAGATGGTTTCCTTGAGGAATTTAAGATAATGCTTAACCGTGAACTTGATTACCGCAATGAAGCCCTTAACATGGAACGTTTCAGGGAGAATTTCAAGAATGTCAAACAAGTTCAAATTCCCAAAGTATACTGGGAACTTACAAGTGATAACATACTGGTAATGGAACATATCTATGGAGTGCCGCTAAGGGATTTTAGGACGTTTAGTTTGGATAAAAGAAAGAGGATTGCAAAACTCATCTCATCCAGCTTTCTCAGGATGGTTTACATTGATGGATACTTCCATGCCGACCCTCATCCCGGCAACATATTCGTCATGAAAGATGGGGGTATTGCATACCTGGATTTCGGCGCAGTGGGTAAACTGGACTCTGAGATCAAGAAAGAAATGTACTCGATCTTCTATGGTGTCTATATTAAAGACGTGGATCTGGCGGCCAGATCATTCCTCAAACTGGCCAAAAAAAGCCCGGATGATATCGATATCCATGCCTTCAAGTGGGATGTTGACGAACTTATTACCAGACAGCACTATGGAAAGGGTGAACGCCATAGTGATGATTTTGTCAAACTTGCATTAAAATATGACCTGTCCCTGCCCAGAACTTTTTCACTCCTGGAAAGGGCCCTTGTACTTATAGAAAGTACCAGTCTTGATCTTGACCCTGAGTATAATATTATGAGTGATGTCAGGACTCTATCCAAAGAGATCGCACGTTCAAAATATTCACCGGCCAGGTTGGTAGAAGATTTCCAGATGGAATGGGATAACATCTATGACCTTATGAAAAATGTCCCTACAGGTATAAATGACATTTTTGAAAGTGTGAAGATGTTTAAGGAGGCGAGCGTAGTTAAACAGGAAAATGCCATTGAGAACCGAAGGTTGATAATCTCTATTTTGCATAACCTGTTTATCACTGTTCTCCTGATTGCGTCTATAATCCTGCTGGTGCTGGGACAGAAAGAACCTGGCCTGGAAACCATCGGGCTTGTCGGTTTCGCAATCAGTATAATCCTGGCTGCTATAAGGATCTTAAGAAAAATATAAATAGAGGGTTCTATGGATTTGGGTATTATGGATACACTACTTCCAGGGATTGCCAAATCTTTCCTTAGACGTGATCTCTGATATCTCCCGACGTACACCTGACCTGCTGCTACCTGCTGCAGGATAACCGATGGCAACCACTGCCATCAGTTCCAGGGATCCAGGTGCATTTAGAATATCCCTAACGTCATCCTTCTGGTTCAGTATCTCTCCCAGCCATACAGCACCCAATCCCATGCCATGTGCCGCCAGCAGCATGTTCTGTATGGCTGCACCACATGCCTGGATATCCTTTGTGTGATCATACATCACATCCCTGTTAAGGAATACAGCAATAAGTAAAGGCGCACTTTGTACAATTGAGCTGTATCTGGTACATCCTGCAAGTGACCCTGCAATCTCCCTGTTCCTTACTACAACAAAATGCCACGGTTGGTTGTTGAGGCCTGAAGGAGCCCAGCGCCCCGCTTCCAATATGTCTTCGATCATGCTGTCTTCAACAGTGTCAACTAAAAACTCCCTGATACTCCTGCGGGATCTGATAATCTCAAGTATACTGGTTTTTTCCACCATCAAACCAAGCCCAGTTTTTTTTTACTTACCTGCGCAGTGCCAGCAGTACAGCCACTGACAAACCCACCAGACCTGCCAGTATCCCGAATCCAGGCTCTTCCCTGGTCGGTGAAGGGACCGGTGTAGGTGTAGTAGGCGTAGGAGTATATCCCGGTCGTGGAGTCTCGTCAGGGAGAGTTGGAGGATTACCTGCTGTGAATTCAGGTGAAGCGGATATCTCCTCACTGTGATAGCCCTGGAGGTCATGGAATTTGGCAGTAGCCTGTGGTAATTCATATGTACCGTTTGCATTTGCACTTACAATGTAGGTCAGGCTGATGCTGTCCTCCTCACCTATTATCTTTGGTGATGTGGTATAGGGTTCTCCGCTGACAAGAGTGACATTATCCGGTAATGGGTCCTTGTCAAAAATCTCTACATTAGCTTTAACGTCACCCACATTTGTGGCTCTGATAGTAACTGTAACATTTTCGTTGGGCTCAACCTGTGTGGGACTAACGGTCTTCTCCAGCAGTATCTTTGAACCGTGGACTATGATTTCAGGTTTAGTACATGTCTGGTTATACTCCATGCCATCCACATACCATATTGCGTTTGCAGCGGGAAGTTCATAACCGTCCGGATTTGGTTTGATCGGTTTGATGGTATATTTGAAATCCCTGATCTGCCCGGGAGCCATGTTAAAATTCCACTGGAGTGGGGAACTACCCAGCAGTTCAAAATAATCGGGAATACTATCTCTGAATTCGATATTATTTATTGCATAAGCGCCGTCATTTTTTATAACCACTTGCAAAAAAGCCGTATCGGTCATGAAAATTTCGGATTTAGTTGTCTTGGTGATACTGATCATGTTTAGGATGGTTATTTCCTTAAAGTCTGAGAAATTGTGCCTTTCGTCCTTTTGGTCAATACCAGTCATATTTACACTGATGGTGTATTCAGTATCTTCCATGTGTGAAGGTATCTCCAAGTCAAATGAGATTTGTGTGATCGATGCTCCATCTTCGATTATATCCTCAGTATAATGAGTCTTTGTACTTGTGCCAAATGAATAAAACTTAAGTCCATCCGTATCAATGTAAATATCAACATCCTCAAGCGGTGCATCGCCTTTATTCTTTATATTAATAGTGACAGGGATCTTAGAATTTGTTAACTGGAAAGTATCCTTGTCATCACCCTTTTCGGTTTCAACATTAATATCCAGGTCAGGAAGACCACGGAGTTCTATTTCTATTTTTGCCCAGGGTTCATAGGTATCGTCCTGCCAGTGGATATCACTGCTTGGCATCAGTTCTACGACAGTAACTCTTGCTTCGCCACCATATTTGAATTGATCATTCACAAGCATGCTATCACTATAAACCAACTCCCCATTTTCATAAAGATTTACTCCTACATACGGTGTGCCTATCTGGCCTTTGATATCAGTTCTTGGAAAATCATATGCTTCAACTGTATAGATATCATTATCAAAAGTCTCTCCCCAATATAATTTATCTGACTTTTCACCAGTCCAGTGGACCAAATCTTTGTCTTCCCATGCCTGGACCACAAAACAGGAACTTGAAATATATAGCAGAGCGATTAATATATATTTTAATATAATTATATTTTTCATGACCATGATATACACCAGATTCTTTACAATAATTTTGACATTAATACTACATATCCTTTTTTATACTTTTACTGAAAAGTTGCAGTATAATAGCCAATAAATTAGTAACCTGTGGCTATAGCAAGGTTCATGGCAGAACTTTCAAGATTGGAATTACTTCTGACAATGAAAACGGTGTTATCATTATTCCAGATGATCTGGTATTTGGGTAATTGGTTTCCAGCCCTATATGAGTAAGTCTTTATTCTTGTGCCGGTATGGCCGTTGAAATTGACATTGGTAAAACGATCACCCATTGATAACTGTTCATACTGGGATTTATAGTTGAAAATAAATTCAGTTGCTGCTGATTCTGAATCCAGTTCAATAATATCTAAAAACACATCGAAATTATCCTCATCCCGATAGGCACCTTCTTTTGATTCGATGATCTTTTCAGAAAATTCATTATAATCAGTAATTGGAAGTGACCCTAAATATTCATAGCCAGAAGGTAAATTTTCGACTTTAACCATTGAATCAAGGGTAAAATTGTCCTGGTCTATACCTGATGAAGTATTATCTGAATTGTTAATGATCTCGGTATCTGTATCTTCAATACAGCCAGATAATAATATAATTGAAATTAATAGAATAGAAGCTACTGTTTTTTTTGGATTATACATAAAGATTCCACTTGTTATAATTGATTAAGGTTGACGATTGAATTTCGTAAAAAAAAAGAAATTGAAGGGATTAAAAAAATATCCCTTCATCTGTATTGTTGATTTACTCGCGCTGTCTCATTACCAGATAGGCCACTGCAAGCAGACCTGCTATAGCGAACACAGCCTCAAATCCTACCACATCGGTGGGCTCAGGTGTCGGGACTTCGGTCTCATCAGCATCAGCAGTAGGTGCTGCGGTTCCGTCTACAGTTACATCTCCGGTTACGTTAGTTGGTTCATCTGTAGGCTCTTCGGTTCCAACTGCTGTTGCGGTTTCGGTTGGTGTTGGGCCGCCGATGATGATTTCCTTCACTACTGCAGCGTAATCATCGTGTTCATTTATCCTGACTGCTATCCTGTCTTCAAAGATATCTGTTACTGCGTCCGAACTAAGACTAATATCCTCATCATCCAGCTCTATAGTAACCGTGTCTCCTCCTGTCA
>Ga0255452_1078_pt1 | contig 10607 bp, 8 predicted proteins | sample ANMaggQLBNCT01D9_FD_182652 | JGI IMG/M metagenome (GOLD analysis project Ga0255452, IMG submission 182652) | Sediment cell enrichment communities from methane seep in Santa Monica Basin, California, United Staets - ANME aggregate JGI... | ecosystem: Environmental > Aquatic > Marine > Cold seeps >...
CCGTCTTTATCCCCAGCTGATCCTGCAGCAATTCTGAAATTGCACCTATTGCTTCTCCTGTGTCTGCAAGTGCCATCTTTTGATATCCTCACATTATCCTTATGTAATGTCTGCTCAACCTTGAGCTGCTGCTTTCACGGCTTGAACGTGTCTCAACTTTTGCAGGTTGTGGCGGCTCTTTTTTCTGTATTTCTTTTTGAGGTTCTTCTATTGTCAGGCTGATGGTCCCGATAGAGAGATTAAAATCCTGGATGTCAGGTGCCTCTTTTTGCTCTGATTCAGGAATAACCGGGATGAATTGGGGTTTTGCTTCTTTTTTGCCCTGAATAACATTTTCATCCAAAGATTCAATCTCTTCTGTATCTGGAGTACTTCCTGCAACCCAATTCCTGACCTGTTTTAAATGCTCGTTCTTGATAAGTATTCTATTGAGCTCATCATTAGGTTGTTGGGCATGCCTGATGGGTTTTTGATAATATTCATTACCATCAGCGTCTATTGTCTCCTCTTTGTTCAATACCTCCTCTATTTGAAAATCCTGGACTCTGTCTGGCGATTTTTTATTATTAATATGTGAAAATTTAATTATTTCTCCATCAGGTTCTTTTTGCTGCTCTGTTTTCTCCTGTTCAGAATTCCGAATAAGAGGTGAACTATCTCTAATCTGATCATGCCGGGATTCTGTTATTTCATACTTTTCGATATATGGTACCAAATTCTCAGAAGGACCCCCTCTCTTTTGATCATGATGCTGTTCTATGATTTCTGTCTCTTCAATATCCGGGGGAAGATTCTCTGAAGTATTATCTCCCACCTGATCCTGTCGGGATTCAATTACTTCAGTTTCTTCAAAATGAAGCCGGGCAGGATTTTCAGGATTCCCTGTAAACTGATCATCCTGCCTTATACTTTCTGAAGAGCCAAATGTAACACCTGTTTGTTCCAGTAACTGAGAAAAATATCCTTTCATTGATCCGCCTCCTTCTCGATCAAACCAAGATAATGTGAGCGCCGCCAGGGAGGTAATGAAAAAATCTGCTCTTCACTCCAGTGATAATATGAAGCTATCCTGTGAACCGTTTTCAGAAGGTTGAGCTGTGCTTCGTGCAGTTTGCGCAATATAATTTCTTCCAGGTTGATTTCATATCTGAATTCTTTTTCACAGTAAGGGCAGCAAACACGGAGGCTGAAATTAACCAGAGGATCAATTTCCTCCAAAGCCCCTTCAACAGGTTTTATCCAGTCATCGGAAACTGGAATGTTTTTGCTACAAGATGCACTTTCATCAAGTAGCAATGTCCTGATCATTGCTTTTATTGCCTCATTTTGATCTTTGAATGAAGTATTTGCCCATTCAAGTTGATCACTACCTGTGGGTTTTCGAAATGCGATCTGTTCACCATCTATTTGAACAGCACACTGGTCTTTTTCATCAGCTTCTTGAAATAAACTCACCATCTGTCCAGGTGAAATATCCACTTCAATCTGTTCATTACATGCTTCATTGAAACACTTAAAGATAATTGAGAGATCAGAAGATAAGGCTGCAATGGTCAGTAAGCACTCTATCCGCTTGCCTACTTTAAGGTTCCAGAAAAAACTCTGGTCTGGTGTCTCTTCATTTTTGGACTCTGTACAACACTGCAATATCTGTGTTACCAGATAAGGGTGGATCTTCTGGTTGAAGTCAACATCGAGGTCCTGTTTAAAAAGTCCAAATGGTCGAAGCCATAAACCAGTATATGAATATTCTTCCCTGGCTCCATCAGAAATTCGCGGAAAAGGTACCAGAAAGCTCTGCCTTTTCGATATATACATGCATTTAAAGCCCTATTTCAGCCTGGTACGGGAACTGGGCTTGATTCATCAGGCTCTGGCGTATCTTCATCTCGTTCCCATCCTTCCAGTTCTATCTTGATGTTTTCAATCGCCACCGCATTGGCATTAGCATCCAGGTCAGGAACGGCTGTGAATTCACTGACCCAGCATTCATAGAGGTAATAACGAAGTGCAACATGCCCTTTCTCGTTCATGACTTCGAGTATCAACTCTTTTTTGTAGTTTACAAGGTCCATTGCGGTGTCTCCTGCGTAGGGGTGCACCATATTTGCCCATTTCTCAAATTCAGTATCGTGGGTAATTCCTCTCTCCATGGTGATGCCCTCATAGCTGGTACGTCCAGGAGATTTATGATCTCTACTATCATCGCCACCATTCCGATGCGTCACAACTTCTGTTGTCCGTTTCAATGTACTTACTTTACTTACACCCATAACAGTAACAGCCGTACCGTCCCTATTCTCAGGCCACAGAACCCTGAATTTAAAGTTCTTATATGGATCGTGCCTGTGGGCACTTGCAAAACCATCCGCCATTTATATTCCTCCTTATTTTAAAGTTCACCTGCAATTTGCTGGATCTTGATAATTACGAATTCAGCCGGTTTGAGCGGTGCAAAACCTACCTCAATATTGACAATGCCAAGGTTCCTGTCAGCCTGTGTTGTAGTTTCACCATCACATTTGACATAGAACGCTTTGTCAGGCGTACTTCCCTGGAATGCTCCCTGTCTGAATAGCCTCATCATGAAAGCACCTAAATTAAGCCTGATCTTTGCCCATAAAGGTTCGTCATTGGGCTCAAAAACCACCCACTTCGTCCCTCTATAGAGAGATTCCTCAAGGAACAGGGCAAGACGCCGGATTGATATATATTTCCATTCAGAGGTATCGGAATCGGAGCCAGACATTGTGCGTGCGCCCCAATTCACAATACCTACTGGAAAAGCACGGATGCAGTTTACAGCGACCTGGTTCAATACACCGTTTTCCATGTCAGTGAGTTTGACTTCCAGTCCCACAATCCCCCTGATATTGGCTTCATTTCCAGCAGGAGCTTTCCACACACCTCGTGTTGAATCTGTGCGTGACATCAACCCGGCAATTGCACCTGCAGAGCCAATCGATTTTCTTAAACCAGCATTGTTGATATATACCAGACGAGGGTAGAAAACCGCTGAATAATCTTTGGCAATTCCCGTACGCAATTCTGTGACTTTCAGAGCAGCGTCTGTTACTACATTGGGCCTACCGTTACTTATCCAGCTGGGTGGTGCGTCCATCAGGAGGAAAGCACGATGTTTCTCACAGTAGATACTTGCGGGTCCCCACAGGGTTCTATGAACCGTTTCAGGAATTTCATCATCGCCCGGGATTACCATTAAATTGAACAGGTCAACGGAATCCAAAGCGTGAAATCCTGTCTGATCTTCCTCATTCCCTATGAACTCATTAAATTGAGGCGCACTGCCGTCATCACCATTATCTTCTATTACGGGTGTTTTCTGAAAACTGCTGGTTCCGGTCATACCAAGAGCATACTGCCTTATATTGCGAGTGAAATTAGGAGGAGCTGATCCGGATAGGTCATCGGAAATTGATATGATGTTTGAAGGGATCAAGTTGATAGATGCATCTCTATCCTTATAAAAGAAAGCAAGATGATATCCCCAGAGTTCTGCTTTCCAGTTTGAAGTCTCGCTATTATTCACTGCCTGCACAATTGTTCGCAATTTTTCTCTAACACCGTCCACACCTCCTCCGGATTGCTCAAACCAGAGATCATCATCTCCAGTTGAAAAGTCAAGTTCGATTGGATCATCAGTATCTATTTGAATACTAATAATCGGATTTCCAGTTAAGCCTGAAAGATTGATCAAATTTTCAGGATCCTGGTAGAATGCGCCAGTAGGCACCGGGCGGAATTGGCTGTGACCCGTGACCTCGATCCCACCCTGATCAATTCCCATCATCATTGGAACTGCGAAATCCCTCTCAGTGGCGCGACGAATCCGTACGCTTCGGTTGAGCCCGGAATCGGCGGTTATACTCAGTGCACTGACTGATCCTGAAGTTATCCATTCGCATGTTACAAATGATCCGTCAAGTTGTTCATTAATAACAGATGTTAATTGTGTAGCAATTTCACTTAGAGTCGATTCTGTATTAATAAGATCCAACACACTACTAAGGTCAATATCCTTGTCTGGCTCTTCGTCAACACTTATCTTCAAATTCGGAGTTTCTTCGAGGATAACACTAAAAACAGAATGGAAATCATCCAAATTTGAAGTATTAAACGCTCGACTTTGACTGAATCCAGGGTCATATTCTTCTGGATTTGAAAGGTCTCTTGGACCGGCGGGACCTGAAGGACCTGCCGGACGAACATCTTCGTGAAGTTCCAGATCAATCAATGGAGAACTCTGTGTCACGTAATCTGGTGCAAAACGGGGAGATTGTGGGTCCATGCTTAAAGATAGGTGCGGTTCACGAATCACTTCTTCTCCAGCCTCCATTTGAATTACTGTAAGATTGAAAGATTCATCCGGATTCGGTGTATTGTAATCCACCTCCATACGTAATCCATTGCCCCATAGCCCAGGAGTTTTTGCCGTTGCAATAAGAACAGGATTTGTATCTCCACCAATATCGGTTAGAGTAATACTCGCAGCATTCGCTCCTGCCGCAAGACGGACGACATAACAATCTGTCCCACCATTATCGAAAAATTGGAGGACGCTCTGTGCAAGGTCACTGCGGGGATGTGGTCCAGCGAAAGCTCTATCAAAATCTGACATACTCAGACATCTGACTGCTTTATTGATCGGACCTTTAGCAGTACGGCCAAAAAAAGCTGCTATTGACGTAGCTACTCCGGTAATAGTATGTACACTGCTGGGAACTTCTTCAATGTAAACACCTGGATAACTTACCTGAACCAATTTCACCACTCCCCTGGAGAAACTAATAAATCGGATATTTGCCCATTTCTATTAATGTTCACAGATCTACCCATTTCTGGGGAGAAAACAATCTTTGCAATACCGCTGGCAAACAAGGCCCAATGTCTGCTTCCTGTATTGACTTCATCTATATACTTTTTCATATTATTCATTACCTCCTCATCATTTACATAAATATTTCATGATCTAATGCCACTGAGATTCTAATTTTGTTCATATTATAAGATTCAATATCCTGTCCTTTGCAGGAGATGAAAAAAAATCGGTTCTTATCCTTCATAAAAGAGCTATGTTTCTTGAAAAAAACCAAAATCTAGAATTTTTAGGAATGAAGTTTTGGATAAATTTAATGATAGTACTAACTAGTCGACAGAAGTATCATCGCACAATTGCTCACTCCCAAATAACTGTTATAATGCTTAACATATATAACTTTCTTCATGATTGTAAATCCAGAAAGTACAATCCGACGTAAATGTCGACGAAAACAAAAATCCTTGCAGATCATTTTCCTGAATCAGTTCCGTAAGCAAAAGGCAAATTCCAAATACTTCGACAAGGCCAGGACCGGTAGCAAAGCGCTTAGTGATAACCTCACAGGTAAGCAAGGATGAGTTCCTGGGTGACAATGACAACCTGCTGGGCAACTTCAGTAATGTCTGCAAAGTGGAATGAAGTAAAACAGTCCACGTATGGAGCCCGCAGGGCTTCATACGTGTGCAGCCCGCTACTGGCTAGAGTAGGTACGGATGGGCCCGCGGAGATTCGAACTCCGGACCTCCGCCGTGTGAAGGCGACGTCATAACCGACTAGACCACGAGCCCACCAATGCTTTATCCTAAAATAACACTGGCTCTAATATTACCAATGTAAGATAAGACTATCGCAAACACGCGATAGTCCCTTCGCTCAATCATAAATCCTGCTTAGTCCTCTGGTATATCCTGGCCTGGAACCCGTGATACTTGGCAACACCCTCTGCATCCTTCTGGTCGATACATGACTCATCAAAAGACACCAGGTCAGAAGAATACAATGCACAGGGCGAACTTATGGCAACCACGCTGGCACTTCCCTTGTACAGCCTGACCTTCACTGTTCCCTTCACACGCTCCTGTGTAGAATCAATAAAAGCATTCAGGTCATGGTACAGCGGCTCATCCACCAGCCCCATATATGCAAGCTTTGACCATTCATCATCCACCCTGGCCTTAAAGCTCAATTCACGCCTGGTAAGCACCAGCCTCTCAAGGTCGCCATGGGCCCTCAGCAGTATGGTAGCTGCCGGATGTTCATAGTTCTCCCTTGCCTTCAGGCCCAGCACCCTGTCCTCTATCATATCGGTCCTGCCCACACCATGCCTGCCGCCTATGAGGTTTAGTTCGGTTATCAGAGAAACACCATCCATGAATGTACCGTTTAAGGATACCGGGACGCCGTCTTCGAACCCTATCTCGATAATCTCAGCTTCCGGTCCATTCTCAGGAGACCGGGTCCACTCAAATATCTCCTCAGGCGGAATAAAATCAGGTTCCTCCAGTTTTCCGCCCTCGATGCTGCGACTCCATATATTCTCATCAATGCTCCATGGCTTCTCCTTAGTCACAGGAACCGGGATACCGTGCTCTTTTGCATAGTCGATCTCCCATTCCCGGGTCAGGTTCATATCCCTCATAGGTGCCAGTACATCCAGATTGGACGACCTGAACACAGCCTCGAACCTCAACTGGTCATTGCCCTTGCCAGTACAGCCGTGAGCCAGTGCCCCGGCACCTTCGACCAAAGCCACTTCCAGCACCTTCTTTGCAATAAGCGGCCTTGCAATGGCAGTTCCCAGTACATAGCCCTCATAATTCCCATTAGCCTTGATGAGAGGGAAAATATAATCTTTTACAAATTCGGCTTTTACATCAATTGTGAAATTTTTATCACTGATCAATTCGGCCTTTTCTTCAGCACTTTTTATTTCTTCTTCTGGCTGGCCTACATCCACGATCACTGTGATAACATAATCCAGATCATAATGCTCTTTAAGAATCGGTATGCATACAGATGTGTCAAGTCCGCCTGAATAGGCTAATACCACTTTTTTTTCCATTTATCATCATATCCTTTTTTTATTATCATTTTACGGAAATGTAACTTTCATCCTTCGAATAATATATAAGATATTTGAGTTATCTATAACTATTGTAACATAATAATAATCTTATCTGGATATTCAAATGGATGGCGGCATAATAAATGGTATTTGGTTCTCCTAAAAAACATGTGGCTAATTCAATAAAAAAAATAAAAAAAGGGCGTGGCAGCCAGAAAGTTGTCAGATCATTAAATAAAACCCTTGCCGAGCATCCTGAACTCATGGAAGATGCAGTCTACCAACTGGTTGGGATTATCCAGACAGATAAGGTTGAGAATTTCACTTATGTAATTGAAGTCATGCTAAATATTGCTGAAGTTGAGCCGGACCTGTTAGCAAACTCATCTGATGCAATCATAAGGATACTCGAATTTCCAGAGGACAGTCTGGATATAAATTATATACTGAAAACTATAGATATTTTAGGTATGATAGCCTCCCGCTATCCGGAACTGATGCAGCCATCTGTAAAAATATTTCTACAGAAGCTGGACAATCCAAACAGCCAAATCCGTTCAGCTTCATTCTATATTTTGGATCTAATAGCAAAACCATATCCTGAATACTTTTTAAATTGTACCCTGGACTTAATTAGAAGCCTTCACGGTTTGCATATCGATGAACGACTGTATGCGACCAGATTGATAGGGGATATCGCTTTGATCTCTCCTGATTTAATAGATGAATCCCGTGGAGTGTTGAGTGATCTTGCATATAAACATCCGGATACAACGGTCAGGCAGGAAGCTTATGATATACTAAAGAAATTTGAAGTCGAAGATAAGGTCACAACTGAAGAACCTGAAGAGGAACCGCTTGAATTTGAAAAGGATTTTATAAGTTTAATTGATATTCAAACTGAAAGTAATGATCTTGGAGAACTGGCTGATGTCCTGGCAGAAAGTATTAAAGGGATTGATTTTGAAGAGTCTGCCTCTGAAATGCTAAAATCGCTTGGAATGGACCATCTCATTGTTAAACCTGTTGACAAAGGATCAGAACAGGAACCTATGGAACAGGAAGAAGTGGTTCCTGAAGAAGAAAAAGCTGATATCGAAACTGATATTTTGACTGCTGGGGATATTGTTGAACCAGATCCGGAAGAAACTGAATATATTAATAAAACACAGGAAGAATCTATCCTTAATAAGTTGCCGCCAAAACCAGTAATTGAAAATAAGAAAACGCCAGAACATGCAATGAAACGCATCGGGCGGCTTGTAACAGACCCAAATCTCATAACGCGATTATCGGATGTAAAGGACATTGATGAGAAGAAAGAGGAAGAGGCACAAGAATCTGGCATTTCCGATATGGCAGATGCAGGAGAAGATAAAAAGAAACCAGATGAAAACATTGTTGATGATATTACCTTAGATATGATTAATACAATCTTTGAAGAACTTTCAAATGAAGATTGGATAACTAATGTTGGTCTGGTAACTAAGGATGGAACACTTATTTCTGCCAGTAAACCGGATTCCATGGACAAAACTGCATTTAATAAAATAAGCAATATGCTCTGTTTTGAAGAAACATTAACTAAGAAGGAGGGTTTTAGAAATAGGGTAAGCATAGAACTCTCGGATAAACTCATGGTGGCCTTATCCATAGATCATGAATACATCCTGACAGTTTTCACAGTACCTGATGTACAATTTGGAATCGTACTTTACCAGCTTAACAGGACAGCTGATAAATTGGAACAGATATTACAATCGTGTTAATATTCCTGATGTTTTGACTTTTCATTGTAATACAGTGAAAAAAGAAAAGCGAGCGCCGCATCGACGCCCTGGTTATTGCAGTTATTTTGCAATATTGAAATTCTCTTTTACAATCTTCAATGCACAGTAATCGCCACACATGGTGCATGCCTCGTTATCTTCCGGTACCCTGCTGTTCCTGATATTCCTGGCATATTCAGGGTCGATAGCAAGTTCATACATCTTTTCCCAGTCAAGGTCACGGCGTGCCCTGCCCATTGCAAGGTCCTGGTCGCGCTTACCCAGCTTGATCATATCCCCGATATGTGCCGCAATGCGGGATGTGATCACGCCCGTCCTCACATCCTCCACATTGGGCAGTGCCAGGTGTTCAGCAGGTGTTACGTAACACAGGAAATCGCACCCTTCCGCACTTGATATGGATGCACCGATCGCGGTCACGATATGGTCGTACCCGGGTGCAATATCAGATACCAATGGACCCAGCACATAGAATGGTTTATCGCCACTCAATCGCTTCATTAACTGCACATTGGTCTTTATCTCGTCTATGGGTACATGTCCCGGACCCTCGACTATGACCTGCACACCAGCATCATGGGCCCTGTCTGATAGCTCTGAGTTCATGACCAGTTCCTGGATCTGCGCCCTGTCTGTGGCATCATGCACTGCAGCAGCCCGCATGCCATTGCCCATGCTCAGGGTGACCTCGTGCTCTTTCATTATCTCAAGCAGGTAGTCGAACTCACTGTACAGGGGGTTCTCTTTTTCATTGTGGACCATCCAGGCGGTCATGAATGCGCCGCCTCTGGAACACAGCCCGCCGTAGCGTCCCTGTATTTTGAGCCGCTCCATGGTAATAAGGTTGATACCTGTATGTATGGCCATGAAATTGGTGCCCAGTTTTGCCTGGTCTTCTGTGGCCTTGAACAGTTCGTCCTCTTTCATGTCCACTACTGAGCCGTATTTTATTGCAGCCTCGATAAAGGCCTGGTACAGGGGAACACAACCGACAGACAGTGACGTGGCTTCGATAACCCGCCTTCTTATTTCAAGGAAGTCGCCGCCAGTGGATAGTTCCATCAATGTGTCAGCTCCGGCAGCTTCTGCTACTTTTGCTTTCTCCACTTCCATTTCAATATCCATGATATCCGAGGATGTGCCGATCGAGGCATTGACCTTGGTGGTCAGGCCTTTGCCTATGCCGCAGTGCTTGATCTCTCGGTATGGGGTTACTGGGATCACTATCCTTCCCGATGCCACACCTCTTCGCACGAAGTCTGGCTCGACGCCCTCTACCGCAGCCACTGTTTTCATCTCTTCTGTAATATTGCCTTTTTGTGCTTCTTCGATTATACTCATGTATGATGCTCCATATTGGATTTTTGTTGGTTGCTCTTAACACTGCTAACCCATATAATATTTTTTAAAAAGTTAATTTGAGTTCAAATCCAGTAAACTTGATTTAATACAAGTTTGTTTGAATATGTGGTGCTGATAATACTTATGTTATTCTGAATTTTATCCATACACCCTGAAGTTCTACTTCCCTGATCCACGCCTGGCGCATGGTCACCAGCACGCAGGCACCAGTGATGACGGAGCCCCCGCCCGCATCCCCTTTTTCACTCAGCGCATGTGCACCCGCACACAGTCGATAGTATAAGGGGGGCGCATGTGAATAATAGGGGAATGCCCTCCCATGGTGTTGGGGGTGCAGGATGGCGGCCGGCAGTTTTGAGTATGGGTGCGACAGAGGATTGGTTTTGAGGAGTCTCTACCGGGGCCTGTCATTAGGTTGGATATTTTGTATCCTGTCATAGTATCCGGACATGTGGAGTTACGTGAAAATTTTCTGGCACATATGTTGTACAATTTTACCCGGTGTGATCTGGAAATGATTTCCACATACAGTAACCCCAACACCGACCTC
>Ga0255452_1079_pt1 | contig 10521 bp, 10 predicted proteins | sample ANMaggQLBNCT01D9_FD_182652 | JGI IMG/M metagenome (GOLD analysis project Ga0255452, IMG submission 182652) | Sediment cell enrichment communities from methane seep in Santa Monica Basin, California, United Staets - ANME aggregate JGI... | ecosystem: Environmental > Aquatic > Marine > Cold seeps >...
TGATGAAACGGTCGTGACAAAAGCCGGATGGATGACGCATGGTCTCAATCGATTTTTTTCATCTATCTATGGAAAAACGGTGCCAGGTTTATCGTTTTTTACACTATCATTGATAAGTACAAAGCAGCGAACCTCTTACCCATTGATAACCCAACAGATGATCCATTCAGAAGATAAAAAAAACGACAAAAAACGCAATTACTGCAGAAGATAGCAAAAAGAAGCGAAATAAAAGTGAATCCTCAACAAAAAGGGGGAGAGGTAGGCCAAAAGGCAGTAAAAATAAAAACAAAGCGGATGTCGAACTATCATCTTATTTATTCATCATTCAGAGTATTCTTAGTAGAGTGTTGAAGCTAATTGGTTCCACTATTCCCATTACATATGTTGTGCTTGATGGTGCATTTGGACATAATAAGGCTTTACGAATGGTCAGACAATGCAACTTGCACATAATTTCAAAATTACAATGTAATTCTGCACTCTATTTCCCGTATAAGGGCACATATCGTGGGCGTGGTGCACGTAGAAAATATGGTGATAAAATTGACTATGACTGCATTCCATCCAAGCATTTGAAAGATTCCACTACTGAAAAGTCAGTTCGAACAGAGATTTATCAAATGACCATGCTGCACAAGCTTTTTGCTCAAAAGTTGAATGTAGTTATTATCGTTAAAACCAATCTCAAAACCCATGCACGGAGGCATGTGATTTTGTTCAGCAGCGATCTGAATCTGGACTATGACAAGTTAGTCGATTATTACAAACTACGTTTTCAGATTGAGTTTAACTTCCGAGATGCAAAACAATATTGGGGTCTGGAAGATTTTATGAATGTTAAGGAGGTTCCAGTAACTAACGCTGCCAACTTAGCTTTTTTTATGGTGAATGTTTCTCAGGCACTAATTCACAATGTTCAGAAGGATGACCCCGATTTTGGTATCCAAGACCTTAAGGCATATTTCAGAGGTAGCAAATATGTCAATGAAACATTAAAATTGCTACCGCAAAAACCAGACCAAATTTTAATTCAGCAGATATTTACCCAAATAACGAAAATCGGAAGTATTAATGGTGGTTAGTACTGATTAATGGCGAAGGTATTGTTTATAGTCAAGAACATAATATTTTTAACATACTTGTACACTTTGCGCTCTTTGCGGTGTCTGATTTTGGTCACCGCAAAGAGCGCAAAGATTAGTTTGAATTGTTTGGTTTTTGACTATGATTTCCTATACGTAAAAAAAACCGGTATTTAGAGGATATCCACTACTAATCCTTGAGCTTTCCAGCTGCATACCTGGCGAAATATGTAAGTATCATATCAGCCCCGGCCCGTTTGATAGATATAAGGGATTCCATAATGGCACTCTCATCCAGCCAACCCTGATCAATTGCCCCCTTTATCATGGAATATTCACCGCTTACATTATACGCTGCCGTTGGCATCCCGAACTCATGCTTGACACGGTAGACCAGGTCCAGGTACGGCAGTGCCGGTTTCACCATCACGATATCTGCCCCTTCCTCAATATCCTGCTGCACCTCACGCATGGCCTCGTTGCTGTTGCCCGGGTCCATCTGGTAAGTGGAGCGGTCCCCGAAACTGTATCCTGAATCTGCAGCATCCCGAAACGGCCCGTAGAACGATGATGAGTACTTGGCAGCATAGGACATGATCGGCGTGTTCGTAAAACCATTCTCATCAAGAGCCTGGCGAATGGCTGCCACCATCCCGTCCATCATTCCCGAAGGTGCAACAATATCCGCACCTGCCCGTGCATGGCTTACTGCGGTCTTACCCAGTAAGGGCAGAGTAGGGTCGTTTTGCACTTCCCCAGTCTCATAATCCACGATACCGCAATGACCGTGGGATGTGTATTCGCACAGGCAAAGGTCTGTGATGACTACCATATCGTCTCCCAGTTCGGCTTTGATCGCACGGGTGGCATTCTGGACCACATCGTCATCACCGTATGCATGGGTGCCGGTCTCGTCCTTTTCCTTTGGCAGCCCGAACAGTATCACGGCAGGAATACCCAGGTCAGCCAGTTCCCTGGCCTCATTTACCACACTTTCAGGGGTCTCCCTCCTGATACCGGGCATGGAAGCAATTGGCTGGGGCTTTTCCAGATTCTCATCAATAAACAGTGGTGCGATCAGGTCATCCACCGATAATACTGTCTCTCTTACCATCCGCCTTAAAGGCGCTGACCTGAGTCTTCTCATTCTTGTAACCGGAAACATAGCATTCCTCCTGATAATTAATTATTACTGAGGTTTTGTTAACTAGAATTTGATAATATATTGCTTTTTGTGATGTTTTATAGCCTTTTTGCGATTTAACAGTTTTCTACAATTCTATTAGTCAACGATCCCTGACGTCGCTTCGCTCTAATACAGGGCATCAGGTTGATGCTCAGTAGATTTATTGCCTTTGGTTTGTTTTTCTTTTTGGCATCAACTCTGAATTGAACAATTATTTCTTTGTCTTCTTTTTATTATAAATAGCAACTATAATAGACCCAATAACACCAATAATTGCAGCAATAATTACAGCAATAATCATACCAATATTTTGGTCAGAAGAAGGACTTTTAAAATCTATATTTTGTATTGTTGTATTACCGTCATTACTTGTGGCTATGATTACAATGTTCCTATCAACAAGGGATAAATCAACAGGTAGTTCCCAGTGTTCAGTACCAGCATATTGTCCATTAACAGTAACACTTTTAATTCCACTATCACTTGATGCATAGCCACTTAAAAAAACTGTTGTGTTAGATCCTTCTTGTTTATCTATTGGTTCTATATTGATTTCGGGCGAGGTTTCGGAAGATTTTTGAATATCTATTATTGTAAATCCTAGGCTATCCATTGGAGTTGATGTTAATGTTGGAGTAGTTGTATAAGTGGGTGCAGGATTTTGAGTTGAGCTTTCTATTGATAATTCTGCAAATACATTGGTTGTGCTTCCTTCGACCACATTAACCGTATTTATCCAGTCATCATATTCGTTGAGAGTCAATTTTACGGTATGAGAGCCTGGTATTAATTTAGTTTTGGTGAATGGGGTTGTACCTATCCGGGAATTATCCAAGTAAATATATGCACCAGACGGTGTGGAAGTGAAATAAATGGCAGTTTTATTCAATGTAGCAGAGATTGGGGTTGTGCTTCCTTCAACCACATTAACCGTAGTTATCCAGTCATCATATTCTTTGAGAGTCAATTTTATGGTATGAGAGCCTGGTATTAATTTAATTTTGGTGAATGGGGTTGTACCTATATAGGAATTATCCAGGTAAATATTTGCACCAGACGGTGTGGAAGTGAAATAAATGGCAGTTTTATTCAATGTAACAGAGATTGTATTTGTGCTTCCTTCAACCACATCAATAATAGTTGTCCAGTCATCATATCCTTTGAAAGTCAATTTTATGGTATGAGAGCCTGGTAATACATCTTTAATGATGACTGGGGTTGTACCCTTATACTGATTATCCAGGTAAATAACTGCACCAGACGGCGTAGTTGATATTGAGATATCCCCACCCAGGGCGCTGACAGGAATACTACTTATGCTTAAAACTACTAGTGCTGTAAGCAGTAATAATGACATTCTAAAACTTTTATTCATATTTTCCCTCTTTTATTCTCTTATAATATTTTTCCATAATCTCTTTCCATTTCTATTCCTCATGCCTGAATAGTATATGAACCTGATCTATACGTGATCGGTTAAGGAGTCTAAAAAGCTTACTGCTTCTGTTTTCTAAATATATCAATTGCCTCAGTACTAGTTAAGAGTTATTTGCAACAATTTAAATATATTTACCTGGATATTTCCTTCATTCGGAAGGGATCTGAATGTCGAAAAAGAGAAATCAATCAAAAAATACAAAAGTAATAGAAAAATAGCTCAATACCATTTTTTCTGCAGAATTCCTTGTAAAAACTGCTAAAGAAACTGATTTTGTCATACGAAATCGAATAATAAATCCTTTAGTGATGTTTTGGACACTAACCCTTGGGTTTGGAGTGCAACACGAGAAATCATTTGCAACTTTGCAACGTCTTTATGAAGATAAGGCAAAAGTATATCTCAGTAGAAGCAGTTTTTATATTCGTTTTACACCTGAACTTGTAAAATTTTTTCATGCATGTGTTTTACATAGCATGGAAAACATTATGCAGACACCTAATATAAAATTAAAAGATAAACTGGCCAGTTTCAAAGACCTCCTAACTAAGGACAGCACAGTCACGGACGCCGGATTAGAAATCCGGGGCATCTAGAAAGGTGCATGATGTTTACTATCAGTTATCAATTGTTTTGGCTTTTTCGATAGGAATAGGGCACGGAGATAAGAAAGTACATTTAGGTAACTGAAATAAACTGGTTTAACCTACATGAAACTGTATTGGAGGATCGGATAGGATAGCTATATGTTAAGGAGACTTAATATATTGAATATAGATTATAAGGTCAAAATTATATGGGATTATACGAAACGTTTATTATTATCATTTCTGAGCAAATGATAAATATTATAACAACTATGGGGGTTAGTTTTTTTTTCTTTATCCTGACAACATGGGGATTGGAGAAATACCTAAAAACTGCTGAAATAGAAAGAAAAATTAGAGCGAAAGAAAATATTTTAGATTTACTTGAGAGTTCTTTAATTTTTAAACAAGATATAAACCCTAAGAAAATCTTGCACTTAGTAAATGCTGTAGGACGAGAGCATGAATTAGATATTTTCTCTTATTTGACCATTATAAATTTGTTAGAGGAACTTGAGCTCCGATTTGAAAAAAGTAAACATCTCGATCCAACAAAAAAAAAAGAATATACAAGGAAAATAGAGGATTTAATATCTGAATTGGAGAATGAGGAAGAGAATTTAGAGATTCCTATTACCTATAATAAATTACTTGAAGAATTAACAAAAAACATCAAAAATAGTGTTAAAACATCGGCTTTAAAAAATATTGATATTCTGAAGAATAAATTAATTTATAGACCCTATGATAGCTCCTTTTCTATAATAAGTAATTTAAGTAATATTCGAAGAAGCTATTTACTTTACATATTATTGATATATTTAATAATAATTTTTATATAAATTTAGAATATAGTTATTCCGAGAATTTGAGATTAGTAATAGAATTAATATAAAGTAGTTCTTTGTAAATACAAAGAATATTTTTTTACATTTTTAGTTTCCTAGCAACATGTAGCATTCTAAAATAGTTGCGCAAGCGCCCTTTTCTCAAATATCAAGAGCCATACCGTACCCGTATTCAATTCCGTAATTTTTATGTTAGTTTTAGTCGTTCTTATGGATGCACGAGAACTTGCGTGTTACAATAACTATCCCCGTACTAACAGTACAGGGTCTTCAAACAACATAATACTAACCTAATTATGAACCTCAGATTATTGCAACCAGGCTGATCTCAAAGTTGAACATAAATCATATACTATTCGGATTGTCAAAATCAAGTGCATAAGCAGTCTTTCGATTTCAAGATAGAGTCAGTTACCCATAGATTCGAAGCGAATACTTATCATTACTTTACTTACCGCCGTTCAGTTTGAACAGTTCCTTCACAGTCGCAAGATACTCTTCATCGTCATGTTCAGCAGCCCTTCGCAAAACTTTCGTGGGTTCGGCCAGTATTTTATATGCTAAGGCATGGGTAAGGTCATTCAATACCTCGCACTCCATTTCACCTATGGTATGGTTTGCTTTCAACTTGTTAATAGCCACATCCCGTTCATGGCACCGGATCTCATCCATTGCACTGTACAGGGCCGATATGACCATGTCAGCGTTCTGGCGTTTATACTGCTTTTTTAGCAGTTCCAGTTCTTCTTCAATGATCTTTTTCACATTCGGAACCTCACTCTTACGCCTTGCAAGGTTCTTTTCGCTTATCCTCTTCAAACTGTCAATATTAAAAAGCCTGACACTATGAACCTCACCTGTTGCTTCATCAATATCCCTGGGATTTGCAATATCAACAAGCAGGATATCCTTATTACGCTCTGACATGGCATTTTCGATCATGTCCCTGGTAACCACAAGATGCGGAGCGGCAGTGGCACTGATAACCACATCAGACTGTTTGATATAATCCCCCATTTCCTCGTACTTAATGGCAGTCCCGTCCAGTTCGTCAGCAAGTTTTTTTGCCTTCTCATATGTACGGTTGGCCACATATATGGCACAGATGTTCTTATTAGCCAGCGCTTTGGCAACAAGCGTACCCATCTCACCTGCACCGATCACCATGATGGTCTTTTCTTCAAGGCTCCCAAGCTCATCCTCTGCCAGTTCCACTGCTGCAGAACCGATAGAAACAGAACCATTATTGATGGCTGTTTCATTTCTGACCCGTTTTCCCACATGTATGGCTTTGCCAAAGACCGTATCGATCATCTTTCCAGTAGTTCCTGAACTCCTGGCAATATTGAACAGATCCTTTACCTGACCCAGTATCTGGTCCTCTCCCACGATCATTGACTCCAGGCCGGATGTCACCCGCATCAGGTGACGCATGGATTCCTCATGGTCATAGAAATCCACGATCCTTTCAGGTACATTCATCTTTTTAGCAAAATGGAATAAAACCTTACTTCCCTTGGGTGAGACCACATATATCTCCACCCTGTTACAGGTCATAAGTACACAGCACTCTTCAACCTGTTCATTGGCATACAGCATCTTAAGTATTTTATCCACACTGCCATGCCATGCATGAAGCTTCTCTATGTCTTCCACACCGGCTTTTACATGGGTGATCAGCATGCTGGAAATCTCTGTCATCAAACTCTCCTGGTTGCTCTGCTTTATAAGTTGAACTATTTAACTCCATTAGTTATATGTTTTAAGGCAATATCGAAAGCCAGTTCATAAGACTCTGCCAGTGCCTTCCACACATCCTTGTCTTCCAGTATGGCCCATAATATACTTGAACGGTTCGCCTGGGACCCTACCTCTTTTTTCAATACCGGCCTGATCTCCCCCAAAAGCCTGGCCATATCCTCGAACTGCGGCCCAATAGCCTGTTCTATCTTTTGCCTCATATACCTGGAAAGGGCAGGACTGGCACCACCGGTGGAGATGGCAAGGATAATATCCCCCCTCTCGATAATGGACGGCACCACAAGGTCTTCCAGTCCGTTAACCGAATTTACCAGGCAATCATTATTGTGTGCGACATCCCGTATTCTCCTGTTAAGCTCCAGGTCGCTTGTTGTGGGTATTACTAAAAACGCATCCCTAACATACAGAGCGATCTCATCATCAGATAGTTCTTCACCGGTATTGACCAGGCATACGCCTTGCCGTCCCAGTTCCTGGATAGCAGGAGTGAAACTGCGGCTGATGACAGTGGTGGGTGCATACCTGGAAAACAGGGCGGCTTTTCTTTCACCTACCTGCCCACCACCGAATATCACCACTTTCCTGCCATTCATATCTATTAACAGGGGTAAGAGTCTGGGCGAGTTATCATTCAACATGGGTGGAAGTCCGGGCATATTATCATTCAACAGTGGTGGGAGTCTAGGCATATCATCATTCAACAGTGGTGGGAGTCCGGGTATGTTTTCATTCAACAGGGGTGGAGTTCGGGATGTGTTATCATTCAAAGCCTTACACCGGTTTTCTTAAATTCTTTTTCACTGAACAATATATTATAATCATCAATACTTGTTGCACTGGATATCTGTTTGGCTATTTTTCTGCACTCTTCCTGCGTGTAAGCATGTACCATTGTGAACAGGTTATACGGCCAGCCCTGTCTCCTGGGCCTCTGGTAACAGTGGGTAACCTCTGTAAATCCTGCCATAATGGCACCTACATCCTCTACACGATCATCGGGTACATTCCAGGTACACATGGCGTTTGCAGTAATACCTATCACCCTGTGCCCTATGGATGCGCCAAAGCGCCTGATAACACCTTCACGCTGCATGTTTTCTATCCTGTGTATCACATCATCCACAGAAATGCCCAGTTGTGCGGCGACCTCATTGAACGGCTCGGGAATAAGTAAAATACCGTCTTGTGTGATTCTCAATAATTTTGCATCAATATCGTCCATGTAATCTCCATATTTATTTTGGTATTATTCGTGTTGTTTATTTTGGTATTATATTGTTATCATTCTGGTTCTGATTGTAAACTTCTTACTTCCACGCCTGCACTTTTAAAGAACCTGAGTGCTTCAGTGTCAGGATAATTATTATTGAATACAACCCTCTTTATCTTTGAATTGATTATCATCTTTGCGCATAGTATACATGGCTGGTGGGTACAGTAGAGGGTGGCATCTTCAATACTTACACCGTGGAGTGCTGACTGGATGATGGCGTTTTGTTCTGCATGTACGGCCCTGCATATTTCATGCATGGTACCGGAAGCAATATTCTGCTGCTCACGCATGCACCCGATATCAAGACAGTGTTCAAGGTTCCTTGGCGCACCGTTATATCCTGTTGAAAGGATGCGCTTATCCCGTACTATTACGGCTCCTACATTGTTTCTCAGGCATGTGGAGCGCTTGGCAACCACCTCAGCTATCTCCATAAAATACTCATCAACTGTGGGTCTTTCATCCATGTTTTTTTCCTGCATTTTTTTTAGTATCCTAATGAGAGTAAAAGGTAAATAGGTTGTGTTATATCATTATCGGCTACTAATCAAGGCATTGTATTTATTATTATTACAATTCATTATTACTATAATCTATCATCCATGGTGTTGTTAATGAAGAAAATCAACATAGAACAATATATTGAATCATATCTTAAGAAAGTATCAACAGCACAGATGATCATTATCCCGCTTGTCCTCTTATTACTATCCCTTATTATCCTGGGCTGGTCATTTATTTCTACAGGCAGTCCTGTGGAACTGGGTGTCGAATTTACAGGTGGTACTACAGTTACTGTAGAGTCCCCGTTATCCTTGGAAGAAGTGCAGCAGCAGTTCACTTCGCGATTTTCCGACACGCCGCCAATAAGCGCACGGGATGTTGGCGGCGGACGTGTTATGCTCGAGTTCGCTCCCATGGACGAGGCTGCACAGATGGAACTGAACAAGTACTTAACCTCCAATTTCGGCAAGGAGATATCACTGCAGCAGACGAGTGCTTTATACGGCCATGACCTGCAAATCAGTGCAATGAAAGCTGTCATATATGCATTCATTGGAATGGCTGGGCTGGTTTTTATCATATTCAGGTCAGTGGTACCTTCCGGCGCGGTCGTACTGTCCGCATTTTCCGATATCGTCATAGCAGCCACATTGATGGACCTGTTCGGCATTGCCCTGTCACTGGGCACTGTGGCGGCACTGCTTATGCTCATAGGTTATTCCATTGACAGCGACATCCTGCTGACAACCAGGCTGCTCAAGCGAAGGGGCAAGCTGGACGATAAATTAAAGGGGGCGATGAAAACCGGGCTTACAATGACCACTACTACCATTGCAGCCATTTTTATCCTGTTTTTGGTCAGCACTTGTGCCCAGTACGTCTCATCATTTTCCAGGATCGACATCATCAGTGATATCTCCGCGGTCCTGCTCCTCGGCCTTGCCACAGACCTCATGAACACCTGGATGCTGAACACAGGTATCCTGAAATGGTATCTGGGACGCGAAGTTCCTATAGGGAAGAGAAAGAGGGGGGGCAGGAAATGAGGGATGAAGAAGTTGAGAAAGGACTTGCCAGCAATCCCAGGATATTGCTGATGGGTGGGGCCATAATCATTTCACTGATATTACTGCTGTTACCTGCCATTTTCCCTGATCTGGGTTTTGGCGGACTCAAATACGGCCTTGACCTTGATGGAGGTTCATGGCTCTACCTTCGGCCCGAGGGTGCCATGGCCCAAATCGATGCCGATGTGGAGACCATCATAACACACGAATACTCATCTTTCCTGAACACGACCGTGACAGTAACAGGTACAACAGATACATCTGTCTCCTTTGAGGTCGGGACCCTGGTCACCCCAAAGCAGATCGAATCCCTGGGATACGGCCAGGCCGCAGTGTCTGGTGGAAGGGGCGGAATTTCAGCCGTTACCCTGCAGGTGGATAAGAACCATGTAATTTCCAGGTATCTGGAAAACAGCTATAAGACAGAGGTTGTGCTATCTGAAGACAGGGATGGATTGTGGTATGAGATCAGGAAGCAGACATCTGCTGAGGAATTGGAAGATATCCTGGATGATGTCGGGGGTTTGGTGATCTTATACAGGGACGGTGTATCCCAGGCCACACTGACTAAAACCAAGGAGATACTTGAAGATAAACTAAACCTCTTCGGGCTTAGTGATGTTAAGCCAATCATAGTCGGACGGCAATACATACGCATCGACCTGGCAGGAATCGACATCGAGACAGCAATGGACCTGGCTGCAACTCCAGGTAAGTTTGAGATACGCATCCAGACAGAAGGTAACGAGTCCATACATGCCGTGTACGGGGA
>Ga0255452_1080_pt1 | contig 10411 bp, 9 predicted proteins | sample ANMaggQLBNCT01D9_FD_182652 | JGI IMG/M metagenome (GOLD analysis project Ga0255452, IMG submission 182652) | Sediment cell enrichment communities from methane seep in Santa Monica Basin, California, United Staets - ANME aggregate JGI... | ecosystem: Environmental > Aquatic > Marine > Cold seeps >...
ACCATCGTACCTGATGAATGGGTACATGCAAGTATAATCACCAAAGAGAACGGAGTACTGGCAGGGCTGGAAGAAGCCATCCAGGTATTTGATTATTTCGCACTGGAAACCCATTCCGATTTAAATGACGGGGATACAATAACATCCGGTGATGTGGTCTGCAACATATGGGGTCGTGCCGGTGACATGCTGCGCTCAGAGAGGCTGGCCCTCAACTTCATGTGCCGGATGAGCGGAATAGCTACATTAACAGCCCGGTGCGTGGCAGATGCAGGCAGTGTAAGAGTAGCATGTACCAGGAAGACCACACCTGGATTTCGTAAGTTCGAGAAAAAGGCAGTAAAGCTTGCCGGCGGAGATACCCACAGGTTCAATCTATCTGATGCGGTGATGATAAAGGATAACCACATAGCCATAATGGGTATTGAAAAAGCTGTTGAACGGGCAAGGGCAAAAGCCAGTTTCACCAAGAAGATCGAAGTTGAAGTATCGGATGTGGGAGAAATGCTATCAGCAGCAAAGGCGGGCGCTGATATCATCATGTTCGATAATATGCAGCCTGGAGATATCAAGAAGTGCATAAAAGCACTTGAAGATGCGAAATTACGTTATGGCAAAATACTGGAAGCTTCGGGTGGTATTAAGCCAGATAATATAAGGGATTTCGCTTCAACAGGGGTGGATGTAATATCCACGGGTTCGCTCATCCATTCGGCCCGGTGGCTGGACATGAGCATGAAAATAATGTGAGACGCCCCTATTCTCTATTTTCCCTCTATTTTTTTGTTTTCTTTACCCGATTCTTATATATATTCCGCTTTCATTGATGGATTCATGCATATCGGCAGCCTGAAACTCCAAGGCAACATTCTACTCGCACCCATGGCAGATGTGACCAACCTGCCCTTCCGATTGCTCTGTAAAAAGTACGGTGCAGCGCTTGTGTATACCGAGATGGTCGATGCCGATGGTGTGATATACCACAGCAGGAAGACCATTTCAAGGATTACTTCTTGCAAGGATGAGCAGCCTCTTGGTATCCAGCTTTCAGGGTCGTCTGCCGAAGGGTTGAACCGGGCTGCCCGGCTTGTTGAAGCGCAGCACGGTCCTGACCTGATAGATATTAACTTTGGCTGCCCTGCCAGGCATATAGTCAAAAAGGGTTGCGGTGCGGCCCTGATGAATAATCCTCAATTGATGGCTGATATTGTAGGGCAGGTCTTGGATGCTGTTAGTGTCCCGGTCACTGCCAAGCTAAGGGTATATGACAATGTTGACCGGACAATGGAGGTGGTACGGATGCTGGAAGATGCGGGTGCCAGTGCAATAACGCTACATTCCAGGACGCGGCACCAGAATTATGCACACAAGGCCGATTGGGATGTGATCGGGGCGGTAAAGGAAGAATTGTCCATTCCGGTAATAGCAAATGGGGATATTGTTGATGAGGTGGCGGCACAGACCGTGCTTGAGCAAACCAACTGTGATGGCATCATGATCGGACGGGCTGCTATTGGGAATCCGTATATATTCAGGCAAATAGGTCATTATCTTGAAACTGGAGAGTTTCTTAGGTCCCAGGACGTCAATGAGCAGCTGGATGATTTTTTTGAATATATGGAGTTGGCATGGAAATATGACATACTTGATTATGCAGGCATTAAGCTCCATGCCAAGTGGTTCACCAGGGGAATGGAAGGTGGAAGGCTGTTGCGTACTAAAATAAATGCGGCCGGAGATATTGATGAAGTGATTGGGATTATGGGTGGGTTTATCTCTTAGATACAAGAGTGAGGATTTGCATCTTTGATTTTTATCCCCTCTGTCCAATCAGATAACATTATTTCCATTTTCAGGAAAGAAATAATCCATTACAGGAAAATCATAAATATAAGTTTTTCCAGACGGTCAAATTAATGCATTCCATCATACAACCATCATTACATCACAACGATAACAGATCATCAAATTTTACTATCGTATGTTCCGGATGCGGCACCGAATTACCCGATGAAGCCCTTGCCTGCCCCTCAGACAACGGCCTGCCCCGTGCAATGTACTCATCCCGCCAGTTGCAGCTTCATGACCATCCCGGCATGGGGCGGTTCCGGGAATGGCTGCCAGTGAACGGCCCGATGGATACAAAAGCCGGGCCCATAACCTATAAGAGTACAGGACTGGCCAGTGAACTGGGACTGACCAACCTGTATATAGGTTTTAATGGATACTGGCCCGAGAAGGGAGCAAACATACTGACCTGCAGTTTCAAGGAACTGGAAGCCTATCCCACAATCCAGCGGATGCAGGAACTTGGCCACCGCAAGCTTGTGCTGGCATCGGCAGGCAACACGGCCCGGGCCTTTGCCCATGCGGCAGTGGGTTCCAATATCGAGATATATATAGTAGTGCCTGGCAGCGGTATAGACCGTATGTGGATTCCTGAAGAACCCACTGAAAATATCCATCTTATCAGCATAGCAAAGACCTTCGATTACACAGATGCCATCAGGCTTGCGGACAGGATAGCAGGCCTGTCCGGAATGACTCCTGAAGGCGGTGCCCGGAATGTGGCACGCAGGGACGGCATGGGTACTGTGATGCTGGACGGTGCCGTTACCATGGGCAGGATACCGGAGCATTATTTCCAGGCAATCGGCAGCGGAACAGGGGGAATTGCCGCATGGGAAGCATCCGTGAGGCTGCAGGCCGACGGCCGTTTCGGGAAACGCCTGTCAAAACTTCACCTTGCACAGAACCTGCCATTTGCACCCATTTTTGATGCATGGCAGCATGGGTGCAGGGAGATAGATGAGGAAGTTAACGTGCAGAATGCAAAGCAGCAGATCAACCAGATGTATACGGACATCCTGTCCAACAGGAAACCACCATATTCAGTTCCAGGTGGTGTGTATGATGCCCTTTCGTCCTCCAACGGGCAAGTGTACGGCATTGACAATTCCCGGGCCAGGTCCTGCAAAAAAATATTCGAAGAGGCAGAGGATATTGATATCATGGCACCCGCAGCCGTTGCGGTTGCCGCCCTTGTAGAAGCGGTGGAACTTGGCCGGGTTAAAGCGGATGATCATATCCTGTTGAATATCACAGGCGGCGGGGTTGAAAGGTTGAAAGAGGACTTTGACCTGTGTAAAATACAACCTGAATTGTATATAGATTCCCTTGATGTGGAAATCGAAAAAATACTGCCTTGATTGTAGAAATAACCAGAAAAAGAGATAAAAAAAATGAATGGTCTCACTCCCGAAGAAAAAACAGTAACGATATTGAAAGACCAGGGTGTAGACCTAGTTGCCACTCTACCTTGTGACAGGATGAAAAAACTACTCCCGCTCATTGACAATGAGTTCAATACACTGAAACTTACGCGTGAGGAAAATGGTGTTGGTATCTGTGCGGGTTATTATCTTGGCAACAAGCGCCCGGTCATGGTCATCCAAAGTACCGGACTTGGTAATATGCTGAATGCCCTGTTGTCCCTGAATGTTACCTACCAGGTCCCCCTGCCGATCATCGCAAGCTGGCGGGGTGTCTACAATGAAAAGATCCCGGCACAGTTCCCGCTGGGACGGGCACTGCCTGATATTCTAAAGGCTTCTGATATTAATTATACTGTCATAAGGTCATCAGCCGAGATCGGGTTGCTTAATGATGTTATCAGGGATGCTTTTACCAATAACCGCCCACATGTGGCCCTGATCCTACCTTCTGTATGGGAAAATTCAAAATCTGCTCCGCCGCCTGAACCAAAGGAGACAGTATCCAGGACGTGCAGCCTGGAACTTACAACTAAAATCCACCCACCCACCATATCGCGGTACCAGGCAATCAAATCACTGGTATCAGTACTGGATGATGAGATCGTAGTCTCAAATATCGGCATACCCAGCAAGGAACTGTACCATGCCGGCGACAGGCCCCTGAATTTCTACATGTTGGGTTCTATGGGGCTGGCATCTGCTATCGGGCTGGGACTGGTAATGGCACAGCACAGGCATGTGGTGGTGATCGACGGGGATGGCAGCCTGCTCATGAATCCCAATGTACTGACCCAGATCGCTGCGCTGCAGCCATCCAACCTGACCGTGGTGGCAATGAATAACGGAGCATATGGTTCCACTGGCAACCAGGAGACCCTGGCTTGCCAGTGCATCGACCTGGAACTAATGGCAAGGGGTCACGGGCTGCAGTACACTGTCAAGGCACATACAGGAGAAGAACTTGTGGCTGCATATAACAAATTTAAGGACGAAACCGGGCCCGTACTTATAGATATGGTGGTCAGGCCGGTGAATGAGCCTGTGGGAGAAATTCCGTTTGGCCCTGTTGAGATCAAGGAGAGGTTCATGGGAGCTGTGCAGAGTTAGGTGACTTTTAAATTTATTCTGGATAAATGAATCGTGGTAAAAAAGATTCACCGCAGAGGACGCAAAGAGGCGCAGAGATGTGTTATTTTCCTCTGCGTGCCACTGCGCTCTCTGCGGTTTTCTGAATAGTCCCAGTAAATAATAAAAAGTCTCAGAGTTAGGGAGCATAAATTATATAGAGCATAACCTACAAGCTGCACAATACCAGCCATGCCGGGATAAGTAGGATTTCCATACCGTTTACATTCCACACATCAGCCTGATCTTTGGTGATGACGATCCCGGACTGTATTTGTTGATTTTCCATAAACGATATCAGGCCGGGAAAGTCGTCCCTGCGGATCGTGCTGGCAAATTTTACTTCAATAGGAACTGGAGATCTTCCCGGACCTATCACAAAATCCACTTCATATTTTTCTTTCCAGTAAGATATCCTTGGGTTCAATAATCCAGTAGATGCTTTCAGGTAATTGACCAGGTGGGCGGCCACGACAGTTTCTACATTCTTTGATATATCCTGATCCGTTAATATGGTCGTATGGTTCAAAGCCGCTGTGAACCCGGGGTCAATAGTATAGAATTTTTTATTCCTGCGCGCACGTTTTGAAATGTTTTTTGTATAATAATTACATATTATTATGAGCCCTGCAGCTTCCAGGTAATGAAGGTACTGGCGCACGGTCTCAATCCTGATATTGAATATCTTACCTAACGAGGCATAACTTAAAGGAAGTGTGGTCTTTTCTGCGATTAAAAAAAGCAGGTCTTCAAGTATGGAAGGGTCCCTGACTTCGTATCTGGAAAGTATGTCCTTATACAGGGTAAGGCTGACATAATTCGATCTCAAGTAGTTCTGCCACTGCATGATATCGTATTCGTAAGCAAACTGTGCAGGAAAACCTCCAAAAAGTAAGTATTTTTTCAGGAAAGGTTCAATTGTCCGCTTTAATGCCAGGAGTCTGACCTCATCCCATGATTGAATGATTTTTTTCATTTCCTTTAGGTCAAGTTGAATGGAAAGTCCGTCTATTTCGTTGACCTGAACTCCATTTTTTAAAATAAATTCCCTGAAAGAGAAGGGTGATACTGACTTGAATTCAAACCTGCCCACTCCTGATTCGGCAGAATCTTTCAATAGCAGGGTTGAGGACGAACCAGTAGCCAGATATTTATCACCTGTCTGGGTGTCTATGAGTGTTTTCAAATTAACAGCCCAGTCAGGGTCATAGTGGACTTCATCAAAAAAATAATAACATTTGCCTTGTGCCGCAGTAAGTTCCCGGTGTACTTTAATTATATCTGTCAGGCTTGCGTGTTTCATCCGGTCCAGAGGCGCATATACAACACATCTTGGGTATTTTACCCGTGTTAAAAGGTCCTTAATGATCTGGTGGAAAATTGTAGTCTTTCCTGATTGCCGGGGTCCTATCAAGATGAGGGCAAATGGACTTTTAAGGTGGGATATTATTTCATTTACTATTTGTTTTTCAAATGGTTGGGGAGCAAATGAGCTGCCGGGTTGCCACCATGGATTGGATGATTCCAGTACTGGTTTTATATCAGGTTCGACCATTACTCTAATATAATAGAGTTATTTGTTATAAATATGTCGGATATAGTGGAGTTATTCATAATAAATATGTCAGATATGGTCGAGTTATTTTTCTTAAATATGTCAGATATAGTCGAGTTATTTATGATAGATATGTCAGATATAATAGAGTTATTTTCAGTAAATATGTCAAACATAATAGATATATAATTCAAAAATAACTCTTATTTAATAGACAATTATATAAATATACGTCCATTATATTAGACTTGTTCTAAATATGGGTTAACTGTCTATTGTCAGGCATAATAGTCATGTTTAAGTCTATTTTCTCTATTCTAACTCATGAATTGGTAACCGCCATTCAGTTAACAAGGATACGAGACAACCACCATGACCCCGGAAGAATCCTATGACATAATAGTAATCGGTGCCGGCCCCGCAGGCTCCACTGCAGCCATGTATGCGGCCCGCTCTGGTGCCAGTGTACTGCTGATAGACAAAAAGAAAGACCTAGGCTCCCCCATCCAGTGCGGCGGGTTCCTGCCTGATTATGAGGAACTCGGGGAACTTTTGCCTGGTGCCGAACTTCCATCTACCTTAAAGGATATCCCATCAAGCTGTGTTCATACCACAACCAGTATCCACAGGTTCCTGTCCCCGAACCTGGAACCAAAAGAGTTTGGAGTAGAGGCGTATGTGCTGGACCGCTCAAGGTTCGATAAGCACCTGGCCAGGGAAGCTGCAAAGGCAGGGGCAAAACTGATGGTGAGCACCCGTGCCGATTCTATTGAAGCGGATAATGTATCCATCAAGGGAGTAATGGGTGAGTTTAACATCCAGGCTAAGGTCATAATCGGTGCAGATGGCCCCATTTCAATGGTTGCGAAGACTGCCGGCCTTATCGATCGCAGTGATAATATGGACCGGGCAGTGTCACTGGAGTACGAACTTACCGGGGTGGATATTGACAGGGATGCAGTGGAAATGTACTTCGGTCGTGACTATGCACCCGGCGGGTACGCCTGGATCATTAGCGAGGGCGGTGATGCTGCCAATATAGGTGTGGGCATCAGGCAGCCGTTATGCGAGCCCGGTGTTTCCACACAGGATTACCTGCACCGGTTCATGTACGAGCACCCGAGAGCTGCGCCCATGCTGGAAGGCAGCAGTATAACGGCAGTGATCAGCGGCATCGTACCTGTTGGAGGTGCACCGCCCAAAACGGTTGAAGGTAACATCATCATCTGCGGAGATGCAGCCGGACACCTGATAGCCACCAATGGCGGCGGCATACCTACTGCCATGGTTGGCGGGAAGATCGCAGGAGAAACAGCAGCAGATGCAGTGGCTGGAAAATGCCAGCTGGCTGAGTACGAGAACAGGTGGCGGGAACAGATGGGGCTGGAAATAAAAACGTCAGTATATGTGAAGAAATTGATGGACGGGCTGATGCGCTCAGACCCAATGATGAGCACGGCCATGAAGATGCTGACCCCTGACCAGATGAAGGCCCTGCAGCGGGGAAGACTGCCCGAACCTGTAAAAAAGATGCTCAAGACCCTTAATACAGGTATAAGGTGATTAACCTTATGTTGATTGCTTGCATTATTATGCATAAGAGTGTACTTAACCAGAGAGTGAATGTAAAATGAACAAGGAAGACCCGGGAACGATCTGTTATCCTGCACATGGAAACCTGTACCTGAACATCACGAACAGGTGCACGTGCAACTGCATTTTCTGCATTAAGAACTATGCAGACGGGGTCTATGGCTATAACTTAATACTCTCAAGGGAGCCCGAAGTGGCTGAGGTTATCGAGGAACTTGGCAGACATGACCTTTTTGGGTATGACGAAGTGGTGTTCACAGGACTTGGAGAGCCCCTGTCCAGGCTTGATGATGTGCTGGAGATCACACGATGGCTAAAGGCCAGGGATGTCAGTGTGAGGATTGACACTATCGGGCATGCCAAACTCCAGTACCCCAACCGTGATGTTGCCCGTGAACTGAAAAAAGCGGGAGTTGACGAGGTTTCTGTCAGTCTTAATACTGATGACAAAGCGACCTATGACCAGCTGGTAAGACCCCGCAGGTACAGGGATGCTTATGAGTCGATGAAGGATTTTTCCAGGGATCTGGTAAAAGAAGGTATAAACTTAAGGTTCACGGTGCTTGACCTGCCGTCAGTGGATATTGAGAAGTGCCGACGTATTGCAGAGGAGATCGGTGCATCGTTCAAGGTAAGAGGATATGGCGGACCAGTTATTGGTCAATGATTTGTTTACCATATTGTATAATTGACGTGTTGTTTTTTCACAATAGTGACGCTTTTATCTTGTAATGGGAAAGTTTTATATTTCCAATTGGTCAAGCTTCATGTATGCAGGATATTCATGAACTGACAATTATATGTGGAATCGATAAGTCAGGGGCAAAAGAAGATGTTGAAAAGATACGCATATGCCCGGGCGAGATAATCGGTATTGTCGGTCCCACCGGTTCAGGTAAGAGCAGTCTTATCTGTGATATCGAGCAGCTTTCACAGGGAGATACCCCGACCCGGCGCAAAATCCTGATAAACGGAAAGGCACCTGGTAGGGATATCCGCACCGACCCCAGGAAAAAACGTATCGCCCAGCTTTCACAGAACATGCATTTTCTTGCAGATATGACTGTAGAAGAGTTCCTCAGGATGCATGCCAAGAGCAGGAACCGTAACTCTGACACGGTTGAGCAGGTAATTGACATTGCCAATACACTTACCGGGGAGTCTATCCAGCCAGGGCACCAGCTTACCATATTGAGTGGAGGGCAGTCCAGGGCACTGATGGCTGCCGATATTGCGGTAATAAGCGACTCGCCCATAGTGCTCATCGATGAGATAGAAAATGCAGGGATCAAGAAACAGGAAGCACTGAAACTCCTGGCTGCCGAAGGGAAGATCGTGCTGGTGGTAACCCATGACCCTGTTCTTGCACTTATGACCAAACGTCGTATTGTGATGCGAAACGGCGGGGTGCGGCAGGTCATCACTACTAGTACTGGTGAGATGAATGTCTGCAGTGAACTTGTCAAGCTTGATAATTACATGATGTCGCTGCGCGATACTATTCGGCAGGGCGGGCTGGTCGAGCAAGCTGTGGTAGTATGAAACTGGTGGTAGTGGCAGGCACGCCCGGTTCGGGTAAGACATCGGTACTGATGCATACCATCAGGTCGCTTAAACAGGCAGGCATGTCGCCTGCAGTGGTGAAGATAGACTGCCTGTGGACGGATGATGATAAGAGGTTTGAAAGGCTGGACATACCTGTTCGCATTGGATTGTCCAGGGACATGTGCCCTGACCATTTTGCCATATACAATACGGATGAGATGCTAACATGGGCCCGGGAGCAGGATGCCGGGGTACTTATCAATGAAACTGCCGGCCTTTGCCTGAGATGTGCGCCCTATCCTGACGGATGCCTTGCAGTGTGCGTGATCGATGTGACCACTGGTCCTAATACTCCCCTGAAGGTTGGGCCACTGCTAACTACGGCAGATGTGGTGGTGGCAACCAAAGGCGATATCGTGTCCCAGGCCGAACGGGAAGTGTTCAGGGAACGTGTCAATGAAGCGAACCCTGGTTGCCGGATTATAGAGGCTAACGGACTGAGCGGGCAGGGTGCATCAGAACTTGCAGAGGTGATAAGTGAGACGCCTGATGTGGGGAAGGAGCTTAACCTGCGGCATAATGCGCCGCTGGCCATATGCACGTTGTGCACTGGTGAGACACGGGTGGCAAAGAAACACCACATGGGCGTGCTGCGGCATATTGACGGTTTTACCGAGTACAGGGGGGAATGATGCAGGATGACGCAGGAGATTACAGATCTGCTGCCTGGATATAATTGCGGGGAATGTGGTTACCGGCAGTGCAGGGATTTTGCTGCTGCGCTGCTTGAGGGAGAGGCGGAACTTGACGGCTGCCCCCACATGGCGTATGAGAAGTTAGCTTTAAATATTCCCGTGATACAGCAACTTCTTGGCGGTCCCGGACCCGGTATTAAGGATTCCAGGCATATTATTGGTGTTATTGACGGACTTGAAGCTGATTTTGTTTTTTCACCCCTTCCTGGTGAGCCGTCGTGCCGGGAAGACCTGCATCCCTTTGACCCGGAGGTGGGGCCGGATGTGGGTGAGTATGTGCGGTACAGGCCGCTGGGTTGTCCTGTTACGCATTTTGGCAGGGTGCTGGATATGAAGCGGGGTATCATGACCGTTCATCTGGTTGGGCCTATCCACAGACTTGGCGGGGATGATGTGGCTTTTGAGGATATTGGTCTTTGTATGGTGATGGCATTTGATGGTATTGTCAGTAAGGGCAGGGTGCCTGATGTGGGCCAGACTGTGAAGTTTTTGCCTGAACATTGTATGATGCAGAAGGTGCATTCGGGTGTGGTGGTGCATTCCGAGGGCAGCAGGTTGAGGAT
>Ga0255452_1081_pt1 | contig 10372 bp, 6 predicted proteins | sample ANMaggQLBNCT01D9_FD_182652 | JGI IMG/M metagenome (GOLD analysis project Ga0255452, IMG submission 182652) | Sediment cell enrichment communities from methane seep in Santa Monica Basin, California, United Staets - ANME aggregate JGI... | ecosystem: Environmental > Aquatic > Marine > Cold seeps >...
ACAATACTGGCAATGACAAGTTCATTTATCCCGACAAATTCTCCGAATCCAGAGAGGAATATCTGAGCCGTATCGGTGACAAGGACGAAACTGGATACATGACTCGTGAAGGGCTGTTCCGTAAGAATAGCAAGGATAGCGGACATTATCATTCTAATTGGCTTTCTATGATGTATCCTCGGCTGTTTCTGGCAAGGAATCTTTTACGGGAAGATGGAGTGATTTTTGTCAGTATCGATGATAATGAGGTTCATAATCTGAGATTACTGATGAATGAAGTGTTTGGAGAAGAGTGTTTCGTAGGCCAAGTTACTATACTTTGCAACCCCAAGGGGCGTTCACAGGATAAGTATTTAGCTACGTGTCATGAGTATCTTCTTATTTATTCAAAAACTATACTGCCAAAGGGTGCGCTTGATGTCCCTAAATCCTCAGAAGATATTATTGCAGAATACTCAGAAAAGAACGAGAAAGGCCGCTACCGCGAGTTGGAACTACGAAATACACATAGAGAATTTGGGAAGCATAATCGACCAAATCTTTACTATCCATTTTACGTAATCAAGGATGGCACCGTAAGTCTCAATAAAGTTGAAAATGCAATTGAGATCACTCCTGATTGGGACGATGGATTCGAAGGGTGCTGGACTTGGGGAAAAGGTAAAGCTGAAGCTGAGATAGAAGATCTTGTTGCGAAACGAGTTAATGGTAATTGGAAGATATACCGTAAAGCTTACGCAGCAACTCCAGGTGAAGTAGCAAGAAAGCAGCTTAAGTCCATCTGGGAAGAAAAACGTCATCATACGGAAAAGGGCCAAAAGGCATTCAATGAGCTATTTAATGTTAAAGAGAAGCTCTTTCAGTCCCCCAAGTCAGTAGATGTTCTCAAAGATGCTATCTCAATGACTCAAGATAAAAATGCAATCATTCTTGACTTCTTTGCTGGTTCCGCTACCACTGCCCATGCGGTTTTCGACATAAATAAAGAAGGCGATAAACGTAAATTTATCCTGGTTCAGCTTCCTGAAAAATGCGATGAAAACTCTGAAGCTCATAAAGCCGGATATGAAACAATTGCCGAAATAGGCAAAGATCGTATTCGCTGCTTAATCAAAAAAATTAAAACAGAACAACAAAACAAGCAGGACATTGAAGGCAATGCAGGTAAGCAGGATTTAGGTTTCAAGGTCTTTAAACTTCAGCAGTCCAACTTTAAGATATGGCGCTCTGATGTGAAAACAGAAGAAGAACTTTATACACAACTCACACTGCATACCGATCCTGTGGACGAAAACGCCAAAATTGAAAATATCCTCTATGAACTGCTATTAAAATCCGGCGTTCCGCTTACTGCAAAGATTGAGGAAAAGGATAGCTATTATCTCGTAAATGACAACGAAACAGCCCTGATCTTGAAAAAGATTGATGAGAGCATTATCGAAGCGGTTATTTCTGAAAAACCGAAAAAGGTCATCACACTCGACCGACTTTTCAAGAACAATGACCAGTTAAAAACTAACACCGTATTACAGATGAAGGATTCGGAAATTGATTTCAGGGTAGTATAAAAATGAAACTTCATTTTGACCCGAACCAGCAATACCAGCATGAGGCCATCAATGCTATTGTGAGAGTGTTTGAAGGTCAGCTACTCAACCACGGCGACTTTAGCTTCACCATCGATAATAGGAGCACCATAACACCTATCGGCGGCGTTGGCAATCAATTAACCATCAGTAATGAGCAGATTTTAGCGAACGTGCAGACTGTTCAGAAGGAGAATGAAATTTCAGTCTCTACTGAACTGGATGGGATGCACTTTTCCGTGGAAATGGAAACTGGCACTGGTAAAACCTATGTGTATCTCAGAACGATCTATGAATTGAATAAAAAATATGGTTTCAAGAAATTCGTTATTGTTGTCCCTTCGATTGCCATTCGTGAAGGTGTGTTAAAAAATCTAGAAATCACCTTTGACCATTTTCAGAACCTTTATGACAAAACTCCCGTAAACTTTTGGGTTTATGATTCAAAGCGGGTTTCAAACCTGAGAAACTTTGCCATTAACAACAACATCCAGATTTTAGTCATTAATATCGATTCGTTTGCCAAGGATGAAAATATCATCAACAAGCCCAATGACAAATTGACAGGTAAAAAACCTATTGAGTTCATTCAGGCAACCAGCCCAATTGTGATAGTGGATGAACCGCAAAACATGGAAAAAGAAAAAAGGAAAAATGCCATTAAAAACCTGAATCCGTTGTGTACTTTGCGGTATTCTGCGACCCACATCAAGCGATACAACATGGTTTACAGCCTTGACCCAGTAAAGGCTTATGATCTTGGTCTGGTAAAACAGATAGAAGTGGATTCCATTGTTACGGAAAATGATTTCAACGAAGCCTTTGTGAGTCTGGAAAAAGTAAATGCCACTAAAACCCGTACTTCTGCGAAAGTTAAAATAGATATGAATACGAAGGAAGGCGTAAAGCGAAAAACTGTCACTACAAAAGTAGGTGATGACCTTTTCGATCTTTCAAACAAAAGAGAGATTTACAAAAACGGCTATATCATAAACGGAATCGATGTTGCAGATGGGTTAGTTGAACTTTCAAACGGCGAAATCCTATTCATAGGTGAAACCTTTGGTGGTTTAACCGATGAAGTGATGAAAGTACAGATCAGAAAGACAGTTGAAGAGCATTTCTTAAGAGAGCTCAAATTAAAAGATAAGGAAATAAAAGTTCTCTCTCTGTTTTTTATCGACAGAGTCGCAAATTACCGATCTTATGATTTGGATGGCTACCCACTCAAGGGTAAGTTTGCAGAGTGGTTTGAAGAAGCTTACCATGAAATCTCCAGCAAAACAGCTTACAAGGGATTACTTCCCTTTGAGATGGATGAAGTGCATAATGGTTACTTTTCTCAAGATAAAAAAGGTAAATGGAAGGACACAAAAGGTGAATCTAAAGCGGATGATGACACATTCAAGTTGATAATGAAAAACAAAGAGAAACTTCTGGATGTTAATGAGCCTTTGCGTTTTATTTTCAGCCATTCTGCCTTACGAGAAGGCTGGGATAATCCAAATGTCTTTCAAATATGTACCCTAAATGAAACACATTCCGAATTGAAAAAAAGGCAGGAAATCGGGCGGGGATTAAGACTTCCTGTAGATATGTCCGGCAACCGGATACAGGACACCACAATTAATCGCCTGACCGTGATTGCAAATGAATCCTACGATGACTTTGCCAAACAATTACAGAGTGAAATTGAAGAGGATTGTGGAGTATCCTTTGAGGGGCGCATCAAGAATAAACGCGCGAGAACCACAGTAAAATACCGCAAAGGTTTTGAGCTGGATGAAAAATTCAAGGACATCTGGGACAGGATCAAGTATCATACATCCTACAAGGTAGAATACAACACCAGTGAATTAATAGGAAAAGCGGCAAAAGCTGTTGAACAGATGCCGACTATAAAAAAGGCCTTAATTACGACGACTAAGACCGAATTACAGTTTGACGAATTCGGTGTTACGACTGAAACCAAGGCTTCATATACGACTTCATTTGATGGAAAATTCAAGATACCCGATGTGCTGTTCTACATCCAGGAACGAACAGAACTAACCCGTTCAACAATTCTGGAAATACTTAAAAGTTCAGGCAGACTTGGTGATGTTCTGACTAACCCTCAACTTTTTCTAGACAACGTTATCGTAGCGATAAGAGATATTCTTAATGAATTAATGATTGACGGGATCAAGTATGAGAAGATAGCTGCGAAAGAATATGAAATGCGTCTGTTTGAGGATTATGAGATTCACATTAATGATCTGACATTTAATATATCCAAACAAGATAAGACCATTTACAGTAACCTTGTTCCACTCGATTCAAATGTTGAATATGATTTTGCCAGAGAATGCGAAAGCAGGGATGATATAGAGTTCTATTTCAAATTGCCTTTTTGGTTTAAGATAAAAACACCAATCGGCAATTACAATCCAGACTGGGCATTAATTAAAAAGAATGAAAAGACCGTTTACTTCGTTGCCGAAACTAAGTCAGCAGGACAGGAACTGAAAAGCAGTGAAAAGAGTAAAATAAAATGTGGGCATGCTCATTTCAAAGAGTTTGATGATGTGAAGTATAGGCAAGTTACAACGGTTGCGGAATTGGATTGATTATTGCTTCATCCCCTGCACCGGAGTGCTCTGTATGCAGGCGGTGGCCTCGGGCGTTGATTGGTGCTGCCGCTGGCTGCCATGGCTGTTTAAACATAATTTTTATGAAATAATATACCACGAAGAACGCAAAGGACGCGAAGTTAAAGGAACAATGTCTTTGCGGTGAAACAAAAGGCAGCAAACTTTTAATCTCTGTAAATCCGTGTCTTATGAATAACGAATTCCAGCTCCCATTCCTTCCAATGCTCTCCCGCCGCCGGGCAAGCCCCACAGGTATTTCTTCAAGGTATATGCCCTGGACACCACACTGGACATAAAGAACGGTGCTACCAAATCCCGGCTTGAGGCTGCCAGGTCAGGGCATATCCTGGGTAAAGGAGAGATGGTCGGGAAATACGGGCGCTGATTAGTATTAGTGAATTAAGGAATTCCCAGCAAAAATAGCTGTTATTTCTATGAAGTAGCCCCTGTGCCCATTCCCCATCTCTATCGTGTCAGGTTCAAGATTTACGGTGAACTCATCCAGGATGAGTATTCTCATGTGCAGGAAATTAACAAACCTCTTTTTTCAGGAACACAACAGTATTATTAACAGGCGGTTCAGGTCGGATCCTGAGATATTCCACAAACTGTTCAGGTAATTCAAATGAAGAACACGTTTCCAATACTCTTCTTAATCCCTTTTCATAGATGCGGTAGGATAGTCCGATTCCTCCAGGGAGCACGTTTGCCAGATAATCAAATATCTCCTTTTTAGGTTCAGCTGCAGCCGCAACCATCAGATGGTCACATTCGTCACCAAGGGGTAAAATGAAGTGGTTTCCATATATTATCCTGATCTGATCTGAAAGTCCCAGTTTCTCCAGTACATTTCTTGAAAGTTCTGCTCTATTAAGGTCTCGTTCAATCCCGATTCCTTTAAGTCCATGCCAATGACAAAGAGCTATCAGTGTTAAAGGTAGCGGTCCGCTCCCAAGAAAAATAACAGTGTCGTCTGGTTTAAGTTCAGATCCCTGGTATTCGGTCTGGGCGAGTTGAAGATAATTGGAAAAATGAGTGAAATTCTTCAGAACTTCCCATGGATCTTCACTGGCCAGTATGGCTTTTGCATTTTCAATTTCAAGTCTCAAACTATATAGATTCCTGAACCTGACAATAGCTTCAAGTACTGAATTATATTCAGGATCACAGATTGTTTCTTCTGCCAATTGATCATCAATATCCATTGCAGCCAGAAAATCCAACCTGTGAAAATAGGTTCCAAGATGATTCGAAGTACTGTGAAGGATATCTTGATCCTTAAGCTCTTTTGTAGTTGAATTTATATTTAATAATTCGGCAATTATAATTTTTATTGACTGTTCAGTAATATTACTCACCGCCTAATACGTATTATATAATTATACTTTTTATAAGTTGTTGTTATACTGTAAAGCCTTTGTGGACTCACTTGATATTTGAAATAAAATAACTATCCTATCAGGCAAACCACTGTCTAATTATCTGCTAATACTGCGTTATTACGGATAACTTTATAATAAATCAATCATAACTGGTTTTACTACAAATAACTAAAATAGTAGAATTAATTCATATTTGATCGGTGAGATTTATGACAAATAAAATCGGAATACTGGCTATGGGTCATGGGAGCAGCCTCCCGCATAACAAAGAAGTAATAACGAAAGTTGCCAACATGATTGCAGAAAAAAATCCTGATACGGTCGTGAGGATCGGATTTATGAATATGAACAATCCCACTATGGGTGAGGGATTAGAAGCTTTCGAGAATACGGGTGTATCTTCTATAATAGCCGTACCTCTATTCCTGGCTCACGGTGTACATACTACTGAAGATATCCCCGAGATTCTGGGTGTCAGCCGGGAAAATCGCAAGAGGAATGTCAAAATTGATGGCAACGACGTGACCTTGATCTATGCCGAACCACTGGGCCCCGATCCCGTGATAGCAGACCTTGCATACAGGAGGGCTATTGAAGCCCTGGAATAAAAAGAAACAAAAAGAGGATAAAAGCTGATCTCACCTCTAACGTGGTGGGATTAGCCATATGATCTGGTTCACAGAAAATTAACAAACCTCTTTTGTTACAAACACAACAGTATTATTGACAGGTGGTTCAGGCTGGACCCGATGATATTCTTTCAACTGTTCAGGTAATTCAAATAAATAAAATGTGTCTAACAACCTTCTTAATCCCTTTTCATAGATGCGGTAGGATAATTTGGTCCCTACAGGGAGCTCTTTTGCCAGATGATTAAATATCTCTTTTTTAGGTTCTGCTTGAGCAGCTATCATGATTAGCTCGGGCCTGGTTTTCAAAGGTAAAGTTAATTGATCACCGTTAATTATTTCAATCTGGCCAGAAAGCCCAAGTTTTTCCAGCACTTTTCTTGAGAGTTCTGCTCTATCAGGTTCCTTTTCAATCCCGATTCCTTTAAGTCCATACCAATGGCAGAGAACTATAAGTGTTAAAGGTAGCGGTCCGCTCCCGAGAAATACAACACTGTCACCAGGTTTGAGCCTGGCTCCCCGAAATTCAGTTAGGGACAATTTGAGATAATTAGAGATATAATTGAAATTTGTAAGCATTTCCCAGGGATCTCTACTTTCCAGTATGGAATGTGCATGTTCAATTTCCAATTTTGCAGTATATAAGCTTCTGAATCTGGTAATAGCGTCAAATGCTAAATTAAATACAGAATCATAGAGGATAGCTTCTGCAGATTTATTATATATATTCAGTGCTATCAAATGATCCAGTCTTTGAAAAATAGTTCTGAGATGATTTGAAGGATCCTGAAGTATCTCTTCATCCTTGAGATCCTTGATTGATGAATATATCTCAAAGATATCTCCAATTATTTTTTCTGTGAAATCCACTGTACTATAGCTCACACCAGAAATGTGCTTTCCAGATATGTCTGTACCGTAAACAGAAGTAGCTGGTTTGTATATCTGTATTGCATTCATACTTATCACCGCCAAATAGGATCTGGTAAATTGACAACCCATCGACAAGATGTGATTAATACACTATTCTTTCAGATGTTGTCAAAATTCACCTAAATGACAATTCTTAATTCACCACAATAAAATGAGACAAAATATATTACTTAACACTTTCGAGGCTTACTGGTCTAATAACAAATAATATCAAATGTTTATGTAAAATCTCTGATGAACAGCATATAATTTGGGAATGGATATTACGATTATGTAATCTATGACATTTGTTGCTGGAAAGATATTCGAACATACCCCCAAACACAAAGAATAATGCCCTACAATCCATCTTCGTCAGTTTCTCACTTGAATCCTGCTTTCTCTTTCTGTAATTGTAGAAGGAGACACCGTCGCAATATCAGCACAATAATCCGCCTGGGACCTTTATCTCAAGGACAGCAATGTAATGCTCATCCTGCTGGGTTCAAGCATTGGAATGATGGAAACAGAAATCCCAGGATATAAATGCCCCCTGTACGGAAGAAGGACCGGACAGCTTAAATTAGAACCCTTAAGGTTCAGGGACATATCATATTTTTTCCCTGGAAAGACAACAGATGAACTGGTAAAGATATACGGATGCCTGGATTTGCGCAGGAATCAAACGAGATACAAAGTCCATAGTGGGTTTTGCAGTAGGAAAAAGAACTCAGAATACATGTGACACTTTTCTGAAGCGTGTAATTAATGGAATGGAGCAGCCAACCCCATCCAATCCAATTGAATTCTATAGTGATGGGAATGACCAGTATTCCAAAGGGTGGAGAAAATATATGATCCTGCATGCTATCATTATGGACAATTGATTTACGAAAAATTTAGTTTATGTATAAAATGTATTAAAACGTTAATTATTTATAATATTTATTCATACGGAAATATAAATCTATTCTAATATCGAGATATTAAAATATGATTTTATATCATAAATAATACCAATTGGTGATGAAATGAAAAAAAATTTAATAAGAACCCTGCTTGCAGTGTTATTGATGATCGCATCTGCTGGCATGGCAAGTGCACATTTTACTATGGTCTTCCCAAGTGATACTGCGGATACGGTATGGGATGTAGCACCTGAAGATTATATTGCAGAACTGGGAGAGACAAAGACAATATATATGATGTGGGGACACCCCTACGAGCATATATTATTTGATATGGCCACCGTACCTGAGGTTTCTGTCATGAAACCAGACGGCACTGTTGAGCAACTTACGCCTGAAGAGATCACGGTTGATGGAATGAACGAAGATGGAGAACTTGGGACATTTAAAGCCTACAAAGCTTCGTTCACTGTTGACCAGGATGGCGATACTGTTGTGTATGTCAAGTATGAGGATGAAGACGAAAATCTGATAGACTACACCAAAGCCGTCATCCACAGCGGTGAAGAGATGTGGGAAGGCTGGGATGCAGAAGTAGGACAGCAGACCGAGATCCTTCCATACATGCGTCCATATGGCATGGAGGAAGGGTTTGTATTCTCCGGACAAGCAATGTACAATGACCAGCCTCTTAAAGATGCACCTGTAGAGATTGAGATATACCATACACTGGATCTTGGCATAGAGATAGTTGAACTGGCAGAGGAAATGTTCCCGTATGACCCACCTATGGTATTCACACGCCTTACCAAGTCCAATGATAATGGGGAGTTCGTGTATTCACTTGATGAACCTGGCATATGGTTTGTCGGTGCCACCATGGAACCTGACAGCGGGCGCAATGTAAGAGGTGTGTTCATCATTCCGGTACTTGAGGCGTTTCCACCTGCTGAAGCCCAGGGCTCATCTGCTGAACTCCAGCAGGCAGTAGCACAGGCCCAGCAGGCAGCAGATGAGGCAAAACAGGCCGCTGCGCAGACGTCTTCATCCAGCACTCCTGGCTTTGGAGCCATTTTGGCAGTAACCGGGTTGGTTGCAGCACTTTTCCTTGTATTGAGGAGAAAGTAGGATAGACTTTAGATCAATAGGGGTTATTCAATCCCTGTCGGTCTTTTTTTTAAAAAATGTTTGCTCTCTGATAATAGTTAAATAGGTTTGTTCCATGAAGATATGGTTGTTGAAAAGGAGGATAATATAATATGCGAATAATTCAAAGTCTAAGTCTTCTCGCAATTGTATTAATTTTGTGCATGACATTGATACCAGCTTCATCCGCACATAGGGTACATGTGCGTGAATTGATTTCAGAGGTGGAGATAAAAGCATGGTACGGCGGCGGGGATCCTATGCCCAATGCAAATGTAGAAGTATATTCTATCAGGGATGAACAGGAAAAGCTATACCTTGAAGGCAATACTGATGAAAATGGATTATATTATTTCGCACCCGAACTGGGTACTACCAGTTATAGAGTGGTAGTGGAGCTAACAGGACACAAGGGTGAACTTGAGTTTGACCTGACTGCAGGTTCACAGCCTGAAAATGCAGAACTGCCGCTATACCTGAGTATTCTTGTTGGATTTTGGTTCCTGGCCGGAATAGGAGGGATAGCAGCGTATCTCTCAGCCCGGAAAATGAAAGCACAATGATCCAAAGATTGGCTTGAATTACACTAATTACTTCAATTCAACAATCTGATACGAAAAAATATGGAATACAAACAATAAGGGATGCATATGGTACACATTTCAGATGGCATACTTGCACCGTGGATTTGGGGATCCGGCTGGGTGATCACTGCAGCAATTCTGGCATATACACTCAGTAAGATGAAAATAGATGATGTCCCCAAAATTTCGGTTATTACGGCAGCGGTCTTTGTAGCGTCGTTGATCCATTTCCAGGCAGGACCTACAAGTGTTCACCTGATATTGAGTGGATTTGCAGGTGTGACGCTTGGAATACTCGCTTATCCCTGTATTTTTATAGCGGTTGTGATGCAAGCCTTCCTATTCCAGCATGGCGGCGTTACAACGATCGGGATCAATACAGTTAATATGGGCGTGCCTGCATTAATATCCTTTTTAATATTCAAAGCTGGAATGAAGCTTAATGTTGGAATAAGTAAAAATGAGATATTATTCGGTGCGATCGCGGGAGGAACAGCAGTTGCACTTGCCGTATTGTTACTTGCAGTTGAACTTCTGGTAACCGGTGAAGAGTTTACTGAAGTGACAACGTTTGTTGTGGCTGCACATATCC
>Ga0255452_1083_pt1 | contig 10213 bp, 8 predicted proteins | sample ANMaggQLBNCT01D9_FD_182652 | JGI IMG/M metagenome (GOLD analysis project Ga0255452, IMG submission 182652) | Sediment cell enrichment communities from methane seep in Santa Monica Basin, California, United Staets - ANME aggregate JGI... | ecosystem: Environmental > Aquatic > Marine > Cold seeps >...
CTTTTCTGATCATGGAGCAAACAGGCTAGGGGCAAGTGCTCTAATGCAAGGTCTCGCTGATGGTTACTTTGTTCTACCTTACACTATCGGCAATTATTTTGGAGGTGAAAAGCCAACCAAAGCTGATATAAATAGTTCCGAGTTTAAAGAATCAATAGAAAAAGTAAAAGAAAATACTAATAAACTTTTATCCGTCAATGGTAAGCAAACTGTTGATGAAATTCATAAGAAATTAGGGCATTTGCTTATTGATAAAGTTGGAATGTCTCGTGATGATGCCGGACTTAAAAAGGTAATTAAAAATATTGCAGATTTACGTAATGAATTTTGGCTCGATGTAAAAGTTGTTGGAAAAGGTGAAGAGTTAAATCAAAATTTAGAAAGAGCCGGCAGAGTGGCTGATTTTCTTGAACTTGGAGAATTGATGGCTGTTGATGCATTAAACAGGGATGAATCCTGTGGTGCACATTTTAGAGTTGAACATGAAACTGAAGATGGTGAAGCGATTAGAAACGATAAAGATTACGCTTATGTAGCTGCCTGGGAGTACGAAAAAGCCGGTAAATGGAATCTTCATAAAGAAGACCTTGAGTTTGAGTTTGTTGAATTAGCTACAAGGAGTTATAAATAATGAGCAATAATAATATAAACCTGACTTTGAAAATTTGGAGACAGGAATCTGCCACGGCCAAAGGTGATTTTGAAGAGTTTAAAGTTACTGTATCGCCGGATGCTTCAATTCTGGAAATGCTTGATGAATTAAACAATGGTTTAGAAAAAGAAGGTAAAATTCCGATAGCTTTTGAAAGCGATTGCAGAGAAGGAATTTGCGGTACCTGTGGACTTGTAGTCAATGGGCATCCACATGGGCATCTTCCCAAAACAGCCACCTGTCAATTACATATGCGTAACTTTAAAGACGGTGAAACATTATTTATAGAACCATTTAGGGCTACAGCATTTAAAGTACTTAAGGATTTAATTGTTGATCGCTCCGGATTCGATAAAATTCAGCAAGCCGGTGGTTATGTTTCATTTAATAATGGGAGCGCTCCAGATGCTAATGCGGTACCTATTGCAAAAGAAGTTGCTTCATTATCATTAGATGCTGCCGAGTGCATCGGCTGTGGTGCTTGTGTAGCAGCTTGTAAAAATTCTTCTGCAATGTTATTTGTTGGGGCAAAAGTTTCTCAGTTTGCTCTGCTTCCGCAAGGGCAGCCCGAACGATATGAACGAGTAATGAATATGGTTGCAGTCATGGATGAAGAAGGATTTGGAAGCTGCACAAATACCTACGCTTGTGAAGCAGAATGTCCAAAAGGAATTTCAGTTACCAACATCGCAAGAATGAACAGAGATTTTGTCATAGCTAAAGTAAAATCTAAAGAGGTAGAAGTATAAATTAACCGAATTGTTTAATTTCTCTTTCAAAAATCCCGCTTTATGCGGGATTTTAATAGGCCTAAATATTGGGCAATTTTGTTCAAAAAACTTGTCTATAGTATTAAGGTTTCTTAATTTGAGACTTGAAATTAAGAGAGAAAAGTGATGTTTGAGAAAGAAATAAAATTCATTGGGGATTTTTGTTTTAATCAGGTGAAGAGTCTTGGTTCCAACTTCACGCTGGATAAGATAACAAATGCTGGTGTTCATCCCGCCGTAGTGCAATACATTTCCGCAGAACTCGAATTTATGATTTACTCCGACAGGCGTAAATTATTGCAACAGTCCTACTTTGATTACGCTGGAAAGGAAATTTCGGATCACTTTCAAAAAATTTCCGGTGAAATAAAAAAACATAAAAAGATTTCAATTGAAGATTCTAAGAAGCTGATATTCCAGGCAGTTTCGTTTAACATTAATTATCTTGTTCGACCAAGATGGTCTTTGATAAAATTAATTTTTAATGATCAACCTGTTATTTCCGTTGAAGAAATGAAGATGATGCTTAATTATTTGTATTACTACGAATACTTTAAAAAAGTAATTAACGGATATATCTCAAAAAGAAATCTGGTTCAAATATCTTCAACAGAGTTTGATATTCTTCTAAATAAAATTGATAATGAACTAATCAATTCCAATCAGCATCAGGTTATTACCAACTCATTTACATCTATGGGTGACTTCTTTAACGTAGGAGGTGTTGACAAAAACAGATTGCCTTTATCTGCTGTAGAAATTTTTTGTAAAGAAAAAAATCTGGTTGATTTGATATTAAAACTTCGAAAAGTTATACCCAATGAAGTTAAAAGAAGGTATGATAAAATTGAAATTGAAAGAATATTGTTCTCGCCTGATGTAATTCAAAAAACTGATGAAGAAGCTGACATTGAAACAGAAACCACAACCGAACAAATGATAGAAGCACTTGATGCAGATGAATTAAGAACCGAAGTTGACGAATCTGATGAGAATAAGTCGGATGAGTTAGATAAGTCTGATATAGAAACATTCCTAAGTGCTGAAGAAGAGGAAGCACTATTATCACTCTATAGTGAAGAATCCACCGAGGACAAAGAAACTGATGTTGAAAGTCTAAAATCTTCTGAATCAGAAATTATAATAGAGGATTTGAAAGAATCAAAAGCTGATGGAGTTAAAACAGCATTAGAAGAGGTGCTTGAGCCAATCGATTCAGAGTCAGAAATAACTGAAGAAAATGTAAACTTATCAGATGCTGATGACTCAGAGGAGATCGAGGTAGAATCGATTGAAATTTCAGACGAAGATATTACTGAAAGTACTGTCGCCTCAGATGAGGAACTTGAAGGAATTGTTGACGCAATTGCTGAAGATTTACCTGAAGAGGAAATAGAGATTGATGAGAACATTATTGTTGACAGTGTGGAAGCATTAGATTCTGAAATAGATAATCAATCCGAAGACGTTGAAACGGATTTGCCTAATTCGGGAATAGAGGAAGAAATCGTTCAGGAGATGATTGAGGATATTTATGTTGAGAACAATTCTGATAATTCAACAAAAGATGATGATTTTGAGCCAGAAGAAATGCCCGAAACCATTGCTAATTCAAGTGAAGAAAAAGAAATAGTAGAAGTAGAAGAGGAAGAAAAAATTACTTCGCTAGAAGATGATTTGCTAAACATTTTTAAAGGACTTGATAACGAAGAATTTAAATTACCAGAAAAAGAAAGATTTAGTGTTGAAACTTCTGAACCATCTGCTCTGGATTTACAGGAAGAGAAAAAAGAAGAACCTTCAATATCTACTGAAGCCACAGATGGTTTTGATGAGTATCTAAAAAGTATTGATGAGGTAATTTTCAATGAGAAACCGGCTGAACAAGTTGAGGAGAAGCAGCAGGTTGAAGTAGAAGAAAAAGTTGAAACTCCTGTCGAAAAAGTTACCGAGGTTAAGGAGCAACCTCCGACTGCTCCTTCTAATGACAAAAACGAGAAGGCTTCTGAGAAAACCAGAACTCTCCGGCAAAAGGATATGTTCAGTTATTTAAGAAGGAAAGAAGTCAAAAAAATCGTCTCATACATTTTTGCGAATGATGAAGAGGATTTTACAAATACAGTTGAGCGAGTAATGGATTGTCATTCTTATAAAGAAGCTTCAGAGATTTTAAAAGCAGTTTTTACTTCCTACAAAATCAGTCCTTATTCAAAAGAAGCTATAACATTCACAAACGCAGTATCTAATTACTTCCGGCAAGCCTGATGTTCGTTGACTATTCGCTTATTGAAGTGAATTCCGGCAAAGGCGGAGACGGTGCTGTTACATTCCGGCGTGAGAAATATGTTCCCAAAGGTGGCCCATCCGGTGGAGATGGTGGAAACGGAGGGAATGTAATAATAAAGGCCAATTCCAACCTTCACACACTACTCGATTTTAGATATAAAAAAAAATATCAAGCCAGCAACGGAGATAAAGGTGGCAACTCGCGGAAAGATGGTAAGACTGGAATTGATATTATTATCGGAGTTCCTGTGGGAACAGTTATAAAAGATGCTAAGACGGAAAAAATAATTTTCGACCTTGATGAGAATGCTAAAGAAGTAATTCTTGCCAAAGGTGGAAAGGGTGGAAAGGGTAACAGTAAGTTTGCTACTTCAACTAATCAAACTCCAAGATTTGCTGAAGAAGGAAAACCAGGTGAATACAAAAAGGTAATTCTTGAGTTAAAATTAATTGCAGATGTTGGACTTGTTGGTTTTCCGAACTCAGGGAAATCAACTTTGATTTCAAAAATTTCTGCTGCAAAACCTAAGATTGCTGATTATCCATTTACTACTCTTGAACCTAATCTGGGAATAGTCAAGTATAAGGACTTCCAAAGTTTTACTGTTGCTGATATTCCAGGCATTATTGAGGGAGCTTCACAGGGCAAGGGTCTTGGTCACCAATTTTTAAGACATATTGAAAGAACAAGAATAATTTTATTTTTAATTGAGATTACTTCTGAAAATATGAAAAATGATTTTGAAGTCCTTTTAAATGAATTAAAAAGTTATAGCCCAAAATTAGTTCAGAAAAAAATGTTGGTTTCTCTCTCAAAAGCAGATTTGATTGATCCACAAAAAGTAAATGAAGCTACACGAAATAAATTCAAAGGGATTAAGGATAAGCCAATTATTTTCTCATCAATTACTGGTTTTGGACTTGATGAGATGCTGGATATTTTATGGGAAAATCTCCAAAAAGAAAAGCTCTGACGGATAATACTGGTTAAGTCTGATTTTCAATTAGAAAATGTGATTTTTTGAAAATACAGGCGTTTGTGGGTATATTTGTGTCCCGATTTTATTGGTCTCAAGTGGGGCGGGGTAGCTCAGTCGGTTAGAGCAGTGGAATCATAATCCACGTGTCGGGGGTTCGAATCCCTCCCCCGCTACAAGTAAAAAAGTGTTTACAAAATCAAGATCAAGGAGAAATTTAATGTATAGTATTTTAATATTGGCCACATCAATTGCAGCTGTATTATTAATAATTGTTGTGTTAATGCAGTCAAGTAAAGGCGGCGGTTTGGCTGGTACATTTGGAGGTGCAAGTAATATGGGATCAATGTTTGGGACAAGAAGAACCGCTGATTTCTTAAGCAGAGCAACCTGGTGGTTAGGCGGAATTGTAGCTGGTCTGGCGATCGTAGCTAACTTATTCTTTTTACCCGGCAAAGTTACACAGGAACAAAGAAGTATTATTCAGGAAACTGGAAGACAAAATATTCCCCAAACACCAACACTTCCACAACAGACTCCACAGCAAATACCTGAGCAGGAATAGCAAAACTTTTTATTTAATTCGAAAGGAAGCCCTGATAATCTTTTATCAGGGCTTTAGTTTTTCCAGCGAGCAAGAGTTTCTATAATTCTATTCTGAATCTTTTTGTATTTACTGGCTCCACCTCTAGTAAACTCAAACATCATGCAAACAATAATATCATCTTCATCTGCATTTGTTACATAACCTGAGATAGATGAAACACCATTCAGAGTTCCTGTTTTTCCCTTAAAATTATTTTCTGCTGCCGTTCCTCTCATTCTCTTGCGCAATGTCCCATCAACTCCTGCTATACTGAGTGAATTATTAAAATCATCGAATTGGTTTATGTTGAAATAAATTTTTTCGAGTAGCCCAACTAATGCTCCGGCAGTTACCTGATCAAATCTGGAAATGCCTGAGCCATCAACTATTTTGGTTCCGGTTGAATAGATTCCAAAGTCCTCAATGTAGTTTAAAATAGCCTGTGTTGAGAAAAATGAATTACTTTGCTTGCCGCTATAGACTGCGCCAAGGTTTTTGAACAAACATTCTGCATAAAAGTTGTCGCTGTTTTTATTTATCAGTTTCATCAGATCGCGTAATTCAATTGCTGACTCAACTAGTGCAATTGAACTATCCGGCGTTTGGGAAGAAACTGCATTACCAGTTACTTCTATACCGTAAGCGATTAATTTTTCTCGAAATTTTTTTGCCGCAAACAATGGAGGATTATCCACATTAACATAGTAAGTTCTGTATCTGCCTCTTCTTTTTTTCCTAACCGTTGTTCTGTTCCGGTCAATTACTAAAGCAGAAATTGGTGGAAGCTTTACATTTGCTCGTTCTTCACTTATCCAATCATCTCTTGAATAGATATCGTCAAAGTAAGTATCGTCGCCAACTACATTTCCTGTTACTTTTCGAAGTCCTGCTTGATTAAGCTCATTAACTAAGTCTTCAAGATCATCCATGGTAAAAGTTGGATTTCCGAATCCTTTTATATAAATATTTCCGTCAATAGTTCCATCAGAAAGATCATCATCGTCTGCAAATATTACTGTTGAAATAAGATATTCTCCACCCATTAATTCAAGTGCAGTTGCTGAAGTAAATAACTTGGTGTTTGATGCGGGAATCATAGACTCTGTGTGATTAATGCTTACAATTGTGTCCTGTGTAAGAGGATTGTAAATAAGAATCGCCATTTTAGTTCCGGCAGGCACTTCTGCAATCAATTCATCTAATTCTTTTATTAATTCTTCTGGAACTTGAGATAAGATTTCGCATTGAGCAAAAACAAATAGTAAAACCGTAAAAAGAATTTTCATTAAAATATTCTAATATTTTTAAAACAAGAAATGAGAATGACTCGCAATATATTTATATTGCTTGTGTGAATTACAGAAATAATTAATCCCTACAAATAAATCACTCTATTATCAAACTATCAACAATAAATAAAAAGAAATAACTTAAAGGTACAATGAAAAAAACTGTCAAAGCTTATCAGGACGCTGATTTCCTTAACTCATCAGATGGCAGGACAATCAGAATGATCACGGAATATTTACAACCAAAAAGTAAATTTAAAAAATTTAAGGTGATGGATACGATTGTATTTTTTGGTTCAGCAAGATTGAAATCAAAAAGAGATGCCACAAAGGAATATAATACAATAAAAAGTTCTAACCCGAAGGGAACTGAAGATTTTGCAAAAAAACTTCGCGAAGCACAATTAAACCTTAATATGTCAAGGTATTATGAAGATGCTGTTGAGCTTTCAAAAAGGTTAACCGAATGGTCATTAAATCTTGAAACGAACGCTAATCGATTTATTGTATGTACCGGTGGAGGTCCTGGAATAATGGAAGCAGCAAATAAAGGAGCCAAGAAAGCTGGTGGTTATTCAATTGGATTAAACATAAGCATACCTTTTGAACAGTTTGTAAACAACTATGTAACTCAGGATTTAAGTTTTGAATTTCATTACTTCTTCATGAGAAAATTCTGGTTTGCATATCTTTCAAAAGCTTTGATTGTATTTCCAGGTGGTTTTGGTACGATGGATGAACTTTTTGAAATTATTACGCTAGTTCAAACAGAAAAGATAAGAAAAAAACTTGCGGTGATTATTTATGATAAAAAATACTGGAATAAAATTATCAACTTTGATGCACTTGTTGAATTAGGAATGATAAGTAAATCTGATTTGAGTCTGTTTACTATGTGTGATACTATTGATGAAGCTTATAATGCAATCGTCAAACATTTGAAGAGATACTATTCAAAACAAAAAGAACCAAAAATAATAGAACCTGTTTTGCGTCTCAGATAATAAAAAACCCCTCAGAGAGGGGTTCAAAAATTAATAATCATCGGATCGCTTGGCGCGCCGGGTGGCCTTAATTTTTTCCATTCGCTTTTTTATTGATGGCTTCACAAAGAAAGTACGTTTTTTATATTCCTTAAGAATTCCAGATCGCTCGTATTTCTTTTTGAAACGTCTTAAAGCTTTATCAATGGATTCATTTTCGCCGATTGATATGCCAACCAAATTATTTCACCTCACTTCTTGGTTATTTAGTGATTCAATAAGTTTCTTTAAACCTGATTTTTGAAAATCAACTGAGATTGAGCTTTTTCCGTTTGAAAGAGTTTCTTTAGAAAGTACTCTTCCGAAATCGTCCCAGTTCTCATGATAAATTGTTTCTCCAATTTCAAAAGTGTTTAACGGAGAATATTTTTTACATTCCTCGTTTTCAATTCCTTCCAATGTGGCACTATTGTTTTTTATAATGTCGCTTATATCAACGATCATTACTTGTTTACAAGACTTACATTTTGCCCACTTTTTGAATTCTGATTCTTCGCCGGTAACGCTACTCGTAATCTCCATCTTCTGTATTGTCCCGCATGAATTACAGAATGCTTCTATGTTTTTTATCCTTGCCATAACTTAACTCTTTATTTTATTCAGGCTATAAATTTAAGGTTAACCGTTCCGAGAATCAAATTCCAATCGTAAAAATGACTTTCTCTAACTTTTAATGCTCTGTTTATTGATTAAAAAGGTAGATTTTGAGATAAATGAAATTAATAGAACTAATGAAATAATAAGTGGTTATTCAATGTTGATTGAATTTTTTACCAGCTTTTCTTTCAATTTTTGACTTTAATCTGGCAATTGAACTATCATTTGATGAACAGTTTTTGAGTAGTTTCTTCATAGTTTCCTGAATCAATAATTCATTCTCATAGCGACTATTATTTTTGGTCGATTCGAAAAATGCTAATTTTTGTTCCTGCGTCAATTCATCATCCACGATAAGGGTACATTTCCTTAATGCGAATATCAATTTTGTTGATTCCCTTTGCTTCCATTTTCTTTTTTCATCTTCATAGAAAAAGCTCATATTAAAAGAAAGAAATAATAATTTTCTTGCTCGATAAATTCTGGTTGCGATTACTCCGACCGGCACATCAATCAGTTCAGCAATTTTTTCGTAATTAAACGAATTAATTTCTTTCATAATCATTGGAATCCGAAGAACAGAAGGCAGTTTTTCAAGTGATTTTATTAATTCATCTTCACTAATGCTCGATTCAATTTTACTAGAATTAATGATCGAGATGATGTCCTTCGAATCAAGTTCTGCATAATCAATAAAATCAAAAATTGTCTGGGTGTCATCTTCTTTTTTAGAATAGAAATCAAGAATCTCTCTCATCCAAATTCTAAAAATCCAGCTTTGCCAGTTAGCTGAAGCCTTAGTTACATTACAATTTTCAATTGCCTCGAAGAAGGTTTGCTTTATTATCTTTTTTGTTGATTTTTTATTGAGCAAAATCCAGTAGGAAGTATTATAAAGATTTTTTACAAGTGACAGAGCTTCGGAATTGAACTTTTCCCCAAGTTTTGTCAACTCTTCTTTGCTTACTTTAAATCGCTCAAGTTTAGAGTGAGATTGCATCGGATTGGTTGATTACTTTCTGTAAACGATTGTGTTGCCACTCCAGTCATTCACTTTTTCAATATCGATTAAGAAGCCATTTACGATTACATATTTGACTTCATTATTCTTCCTGATAATGAAATTCGCTGCTGCATCCGGTTTAATTAAGCCATTAAGTTCATTTTTTCCATCTATAATTATATTGAAAGGCAAATTGGAATATTCTCCACTGAATTCACCATCACTTAATAGAACGTTTGTATATCCATGCTTGTAAAGTTCAACGGGAATAATTTTTTCCAAATCGTCGAGGGAATTATAGGCTTCGGGTTTTGTTTTTCCGGGTTCAATTATATAGCCAGATAAATCAATTTCATCATAACCTGAATAAACAGAAAGATCGCCTAAATCTTCAATGGAAGCTTTAAGATAAAAATCTCTCGCACCATTAATATTCACTTCTTCAAAGTTAATTCCGATATCAATAATATATTCCTTACCATCCCTTTTTAAAATCAGGTTTCTTGAAATAAAGTCCATCATAAATTTTTCATTATGAGGAATAGATTCGTAAATGCTTAAATCTGTATTTACATAGCTGACACTTGCAATGCAGTTTAAAGCCGAGAGAATTGTAATGTAATTTATTTTACGTAGAAATTGTTTTTCGCGATCTCCACGCCAGCCGCCGCTTTCAAGCAGAACAACTCCGGTTCCCCATTTTGTAAAATTATCCCCGAATGCCCGCGGCTCATAATCATCATTATATTTAGCAATGTGCCCGGGAATGAATTCATTCAAAACATCAACCATATTTCCAATAAGTTTCATTGCATTTTCTCTCGGTGCAGTAATGCTCTTTTCGTAATCAGGAGAAGGCGCAAGAAAAGAAATCGATGCCGAATTAAAAGAATTACCTGCTGAATAATCTCTTCCCTGGTCGTGAAGGTTAAATCCAAAATCAGCTTTCAAGCTATCGAAGACATTTTTTAGAGTTTGTGCCTCGGTTGTTTGCAATCTTACCACATCAC
>Ga0255452_1084_pt1 | contig 10158 bp, 5 predicted proteins | sample ANMaggQLBNCT01D9_FD_182652 | JGI IMG/M metagenome (GOLD analysis project Ga0255452, IMG submission 182652) | Sediment cell enrichment communities from methane seep in Santa Monica Basin, California, United Staets - ANME aggregate JGI... | ecosystem: Environmental > Aquatic > Marine > Cold seeps >...
GGACTTTAATATGTACGATGAGGAATGGTACATAAGAGGTTTCCAGTATCAATTTCCACCTGCAAAAACGGTATCCCACGAGGGCGAACGTGTTGGTCGAAGCCTTAATTCATTAGTTTGTGACGGCTGTATAGTTTCAGGTGGTTTGGTAGAGCGTTCTATTCTTGGTCCTAACGTGCGGGTAAACAGTTACGCTTATGTGACTGATTCCATTATAATGAACAACTGCAACGTTGGAAGGCACGCAAGAATAAGGAGAGCAATCATTGATAAGAATGTTGATGTTCCTGAAGGTTATGAAATTGGTTTTGACCTTGAAGGCGATAAGAAAAAATTCACTGTGACTGAAAGCGGTATTGTTGTTATTGGTAAGAACGAGTTATTACCACCACAATAACTCTTCAGTTTTTAATAATCGCTTCATTGAATTGAATTTTTCAATTGATTTAATCCTAAAATTTTTCAAGATTCATCCGGGGGTAAAAATTATTTCTAACTTATAGCTGATGAATCCTGAACTTCAAAATAAATTATCTAATCTTCCCACCAGGCCGGGTGTTTACCAGTTCTTTAACGATAAGAAAAAAGTTATCTATGTTGGTAAAGCTAACAATCTTCGCAGCCGTGTAAAAAGTTATTTCCACTCGAAAAATCCCAATGCGAAAACAGAAGTGCTTGTTAGCAAGATTTCGGATTTTGAGTTGGTTGTTACTGATTCTGAAGTTGAAGCACTTGTTCTTGAAAATAATCTTATTAAAGAATTAAAACCAAGATACAACGTAAACTTGAAGGATGATAAATCATTTCCATTCATCAAGGTAACGAATGAACCCTACCCAAGAATTTTTTCCACAAGAAGAGTGGTTCGAGACGGTTCGAAATATTTTGGACCGTACACAAGTGTAAAACATATGAAAGCCGCTCTAAGAATGATCAACCAGGTTTTCAAAATACGAAGCTGCAAGTTTGATATTAATGATGAAACGATCGCAAAGAAAAAATTTAAAGTCTGTCTTGATTACCACATAAAAAAATGTGATGGTCCTTGCGAAGGACTTATTAGTGAAAAAGATTACAACGAAATGGTGGATGAAGTTGTAAAAGTAATTCGTGGAAGAACAGATGACCTGATAAAAGATCTTAATAAAAATATGAAATCGTCTTCAGCCAATATGGAATTTGAAAAAGCTGCTGAGATAAGAGATAAAATTGACCAGTTGGAAATCATTTCATCAAAACAAAAAGTTGTAAGTAATGATTTTGAGGATAGAGATGTTATCTCAATTGCATTTGAGGATAAAGATTCTGCCTGTTCTGTTTTTAATATTCGTACAGGAAAGCTTGTCGGGAAGAAACAGCTTCGTTTGAGTTTGCAAGGAGGAGAGGAACTTGATGTAATATACAATTCAGCAATTAAATTTTACTACGGTGATCACGTTGAAATACCAAAAGAAATTTTGATTGAAGTGGAACCATCTGAAAAGGAACTGCTGGAAAAATGGCTGAATCAAAGATCTGAAAGAAAAGTAAAGATCTTTATTCCCCAGCGGGGTGAATTAAAGGCGCTTGTGATGATGTGCAGAGAAAATGCAAAGCTTCAGCTAAAAGAAATTCAACTTCAAAAAATGAAGAAAGAAGGTAATGTTCCATTTGCACTTTCAGCTTTACAGAAAGATTTGAGATTAAAAGTTCTTCCGAGAAGAATTGAATGCTTCGATATCTCAAACATACAAGGCTCTGATTCTGTTGCAAGTATGGTTGTATTCGTTGATGGTAAACCAAAAAAGAGTGAGTATAAAAAATTCATAATTAAAGAAGTTGAAGGACCTGATGACTTTGCAAGTATGCAGGAAGTGATTCGAAGAAGATATACTCGCCTTCTTGAAAACAAAGATCCACTTGCTGAACTAATTATTGTAGATGGTGGCAAGGGTCAACTATCAAGTGCAGTTGAAATTTTAGACAGTCTCGGAATAAAACAGTACAATATTATTGGTCTCGCAAAGAGACTGGAAGAAGTATTTTTTCCTGAAAATTTAGAACCCGAATCCATCCCAAAAACTTCATCGGGATTAAAGCTTTTGCAGCAGATAAGAGACGAAGCACATCGTTTTGCAATTACTTTTCACAGACTAAGAAGATCTAAAAGAACTATAACGACAGAACTGACAGAGATAAAAGGAATAGGAAAAGCGACGGCATATATGTTGCTTTCTGAGTTGGGTAGTGTCGAAAAAATAAAGAATTCAGACACTGAAACTATTTCAAAAATTATTGGAAATAAAAAAGCTCAACTTGTCAGAGGGCACTTTAATAATGTTAAAAACGAATAAGATTCTTCTAGCTTCATTTGTAACAATAGCCATTCTCTTTTTTAACAGCGCATATTTAATTGAATACAATGAAAACATTTCACTAAGAGAATTCAATTATTCCTTTCATCCATTAGCTGGCTACGATTTCAAGCAACTGCGAGATTCTGTTTACACAGATAAAGATCATTTCATCGAAGTTAATCTCATAACTCAACAGGCAATTCTTTACTCAAGAGACGGATCAGAATTTCAATTCCCAATTTCTTCAGGGTCCAAATGGATTGAAGAAGGAATGGAAACGAACCAGGGTTTGTTCGTTATTCACTGGAAAGCAAAGAAACAATATTCAGTTCAGTTTGACAGTACGGTCATGCTGAACTGGATGGGGTTTAATAATGGAATTGGATTCCATGCATTACTTGGTAAGAGATATTACAAATATTTGGGGAAGAAAAATGTATCTCATGGCTGTGTTCGTGTTTCAAGAGAAGATGCACAAATTGTTTATGAACAAGTTGAAAGAGGAACACCCGTTCTCGTGCACAAAGGAAATAATGTAGTGAAAATAGCTTTCACAAAAGAAGGTGAAGATTACCAGCATTATTCTTATTCAGCAATTTACAAGCTGCTTAAAAAAAGATATCAGTTGATTTATGATGGTGATTATTTGATTACCTCCAAAGAAAAAATATTAATTGATGAAAAAAATACTTATTCTAGTGGTTTACCTATTGGTAACACAGAATTAATTCCCACCAAACAAAATCTTAAACCGATAACTCTTTGGGTTGATAATTCTCTTTCTGAAACTGATAAGCTGGATGAGATTTTAAAAGGAAGAGAAAAGTCCGAACTCACTTACAATAGCTTTTTGGATTCAAAGAATTAAATATTCATACTATTTAATAAGTCTCTTCTAAATAGTTTTATTTGCCGATTATAAACAGTTGATTGTTTGTCAACGAGAATATTTACAAATTGTTTTTGAAAAATATTTCTCTACTCCGAGGGAGTAAGAATGCTGAATCCTAACTACTAACTCATCTTCCTGGAATACTGATCTTCTCTCCCGAAGCAGAAAATTTGGAAATAACTCTTTCAACTTCTGATAGGAGGCTACTGTGAAGATTTTATACTTTTCTCTTTTTATTACCTTTTTCTTTCAATTCAATGTTTATGCACAAGATGGTTGGTACTGGCAGCATCCATATCCGCAGGGCAATGCACTTTACAGTGTTAGTTTTGTCGCCACCGTTGCAGATGAAGGTTGGGCTGTGGGAGAATTAGGAACTGCAATTCATACATCGGATGGTGGAAGTATTTGGGAATTGGTAGACTTGGGAACAACTGAAAACCTGAATTGTGTTTATATGCATAGTGATAATCAGATTTTTGTTGTTGGTGATAATGGACTTATTCTCTTTATTTCTAATGATGGTGTAACTATCGATGTAACTCAACAAACCAGCAATACAACTGTAAATCTTCGTTCTATCACTTCGCACATTAACGACTGTCCCTGGATTGCTGGTGATAATGGTACCATCCTAAGGACAACAGATTTTGGGGATACATGGACACAACAGAATGTACCCTTTAATAACAATCTTTATTCACTCCATAATATAGAATGTACTTCAGCTTGGGCAGTGGGACTTGAGGGATTCATTATGCGTACAACAGACTGGGGCATTTCCTGGGATTATCAAGCAACCCCAACTAACAACCCACTTTTTTCAGTAAACATCGGCACCTTCGAGCACATACGGGCAGTTGGGAATGAGGGCACTATGCTTCTTTCCACAGATGAGGGTGCGACCTGGGTAATTGAAGATTCTGTAACTAGTGCTAATCTGTGGGATGTATTTAATGTTGGATATGCCAGGGCATATACTGTTGGAACCGATGGAGTAATATTAGAAACAACTGATGGTGGAGAACCCTGGATTCAAAGAAATTCGGGTACAACGACGACTTTATTTGATGTAGAAGATCAATATGGAACAAATGATATGTGGGTTGTTGGAAATTATGGAATTGTTCTAAAAAATTCCGGAATAGGAACAAACTTCGAACTTCAGAACGAAGGAACTAGGGAATGGATTAAATCTGTGCATTTTTTTGATGAAAACACTGGATGGGCTGTTGGCGGTGATGCAGGATGGTCAGGAACAAACGCAGGAGTTTTATTAAATACTACAAATGGAGGAATAACCTGGGAAGAGAACACAACATCAACATCTTTCAATGCACTCCATTTTGCTGATGAGGATCATGGTTGGGCTGTAGGTGAAGATGGTTTAATCTGGCATACATTTAATGGTGGTGCAGGATGGAATGCACAAACAAGCCCGGTAAATACTGATTTGAATGCAGTGTGTGCAGCAGATGGCTATCATGCCTGGGCTGTGGGTGATTATGGAGACGTTATTCATACAACAAATGCTGGAGGAGATTGGGTTAGTCAGCCTAATCCGGCTCCATCTGATTTATTCGGTGTTTATTTTGTCAATTCTAATACAGGCTGGGCTGTTGGTTCTGATTCTACTATTATTTATACAACTAATGGAGGTGCAAACTGGGTGAGACAAAATCCCAATGCTGCAACCCACTTCCGATTTACAGATGTATATTTTATTGATGAGATGTACGGTTGGGTAACAGGAATTGACGGTAGTCTGTTTTTAACCACAGATGGCAGTGTTACCTGGCACGAAATGAGTACTGGAACATTTGAGAGTCTATTGTCCGTTCACTTTGTTGATCAGAATAATGGCTGGGTAGCTGGTAATGCGGGAACAATCCTGCGCAGTACGGATGGTGGATTTACCTGGGGATCTCAGTTCAGTGGTGTATCTGCAAACACTCTAGCATCGGTATATTTCGTTAATGCCCAGAATGGTTGGGTAACTGGAGAAGGTGGAACAATTTTACATACCACAGACGGCGGTGGTATTGTTAGTGTAGAACTAGATGAAATATCATCAATATTTCCTAAGGATTACTTGCTTTTTCAGAACTATCCAAACCCATTTAATCCAAGCACGAGAATAAAGTACCACATCCAGGAAATAAGTTTTGTTAATCTCAAAGTTTATGATGTTTTAGGAAACGAAGTTGAAACTTTAGTGAACGAAGAAAAACCAGCAGGTGAATATGAAGTGGAGTTTGATGGTAATGGTTTATCAAGTGGAATATATTTTTATCAACTAAAGGCTGGAAGCTTTATTCAAACAAAGAAGATGGTTTTAATAAAATAGAAATTGAGGACACACATTCGTTGTGGCCGAAATCCCGCCCTTGCGGGACAAAAAAAATGATTCTTATTAAATAATATATTTTCAATTTTCATTTCAGGAGGATAAAATGAAACTTTTAATTACTGTTCTATTAGTTGCTTTATCAACCAGTGCTTTTGCTCAAGAAGGATGGTACAATGTAACACCAGCAGGTACTTATCCAGGTCTTAGAGGTATCTATGCTTTGGACTCAGATAATGTGTGGGTAAATGGAGAAGAGGGAATAATTTTAAATACTACAAATAGTGGGACAATGTGGAGCGAAATAAGTTGTCCGGTGACTTACAATTTGTATAATGTTCATTTTATTAATGCAGATACCGGGTGGGTTGGAGGCGATAATAACTCCATTACAGAAATAATGAGAACCACGGATAAAGGTTTATCCTGGGAATTAAAAACATTAAGCAGTGCGTCGGATTATGGTAATCATGATATAGAATTCATATATGGAAATCCAGGTGAACCACCCAGAGGTTTTGTAACTGCAGGATTGTCTCTTGTTTGGACAACTGATGACTATGGTGAAAACTGGGTAACTTCACCCATAGGGGGTTGCGGTGCAAATGATCTTGAATCGATCTGTTTTATAAATAAGGATGAAGGCTGGTTTGTTGGAACACCATCTGCGACTTCAGAAGTTTCAATTGTGCATACAACTGATGGTGGTCAGACGTATGATATTCAAACAAATCCAACTGACCCCGATATCAAATTAAATTGTGTGAGCTTTGCAACAAATCTTCAGGGAGTTGCTGTAGGTCTTGCCGGAACAATATTATATACAAGTGATGGTGGTCAAAATTGGGAAATACGCCCTTATAGCAGCAATCGATGGCAATCAGTTTTCCTTACTCAATCAGGACAAGCCTGGGCTGTTGGAGCTAATGGTAATATTGCCTTTTCAACTAACTGGGGGTATACGTGGACAGCTCAACAGAGCGGTGTAACATGTGAGTTGTGGGAAGTCTTTTTTGTAAATGATAATGAAGGTTGGATTGTAGGAGGAGGAATAGGTTACCCAGGCGTAATCCTTCATACAATTAACGGCGGTGTTATTACAGATGTCGATGATGAAATTAATACAGTAAGAGAGTTTGAACTTCATCAAAACTATCCAAATCCCTTTAACCCGAGTACAATAATTCAATTTACAATTCCACCTGTCACCCTGAGCGGAGTCGAAGGGTCTCTTGTAACACTAAAAATTTATGATGTTTTAGGAAATGAAGTAGCAATACTTGTTGATGAAAATAAACCGTTCGGCACTTATGAAGTTGAGTTTGATGCAACACGATTTAGTAGTGGGATTTATTTTTATCAACTTAAAGCAGTCGATCCTTCGACAAGCTCAGGACAGAGATTTATTCAAACAAAGAAAATGATTTTGATTAAATAAAATATGGGGAGTAAACACTCTCCCTTTAATTCAACATTATTACAGTATTTAAAAGGAGTCTGTCATGCGGATTTTTACCATATTACTTATTATGTTGTTCTTAGAGTATGTAGGGTATGCTCAAGATTTCGAACCATTATTTAACACAAGGATCGATTACGGAACCAATGAGGGTTCTATGACAGTTTTCGCTTCTGATCTTAATGGAGATAATTATATCGATCTGGCTGTTGCTAATGCTGGTTCTCATGATATCTCAATTCTACTAAATACCGGTGACGGCACCTATCAAGCAGCTGTTAATTACCCCACGGGGGGAAGCGAGCCCTGGTCAGTTTTCGCGGCTGATTTCGATGGTGACGGTGATGATGACCTGGCCGCGGCTAATATTGTGTCGGACAATGTTTCAATACTTTTAAATAACGGCGACGCCACATTCCAGACTGCTGTTACATACGGTACCGGCGAACGTCCTGAGGCTTTATACGCCATTGACCTTGACAACGACACCGATATTGATATAGTCACAGCCAATCATGATGGTGCCAGTTTTTCAGTCCTGCGGAATTGGAGCAATGGTACATTTGATACGGCGTTTGATGTTGCGGCCGACGCTGGACCCAGATCGATATTTTGCGCAGACCTAAACGGTGATTTGCATAATGATGTTATCGTAGTCAATTTTTGGGTTCCAAACATCACGGTTCATATAAATATTGGTGACGCGTCTTTCATGCCTGCAGTAGATTATGACATTGGCGACGAACCGTGGTCAGTTTACGCGATTGACCTGGATGAGGATAATGATAACGATCTCGTGGTTGCAAATGCCGGTTCAGACAATATATCGGTTCTTATAAACGACGGCGGAGGTACATTTCAGGCAGCAGTAAACTACCCGGTCGGTGATAACCCCATTTTTGTATTTCCAGCCGATCTTGATGAAGATGGGTACAATGACCTGGCCGTTGTTAATCACTTATCGCAAAACGTTTCGATCATGTTTAACAACGATGATGGTACATTCCAACCGGGGATAAATTATTGGACAGCTTATGCCCCGACAAGAATATTTTTAGCTGATCTTGATAACGATGGCGATAAAGACATGGCAGCACCCTCTGAATATGATGTAGTTTCAGTCTTCTTCAACGACGGAACCGGGGCATTCCAGGTACCGGTCGATTACAATACCGGGGAATCTCCTTATACGTTATTTGCGGCTGACCTTGACAACGATGGCTCAGAAGATATTGCTGTAGCGAATTATAACGATGCACTTGTCTTTTTGAATAACGGAGACGGGACATTTCAATCCGCGGTTAGCTATGATACCGGAGACGAGGTTGAGGGGATATTTGCTATAGATCTCGATGGAGATAATTATAAAGATCTGGCAGTGGCAAATAAGGCATCGAATAATGTTTCAATTCTAATAAATAATACAAATGGGACATTCCAGAACGCCGTTAATTATGCAACAGGACAATCACCTGTATCAATTTTTGCCATTGATCTTGATGGCGACATCGATAATGATCTCGCTGTTACAAACTTCGCTGACGATAATGTCGCGATTTTACTAAATAATGGTAATGGAACCTTTCAATCGGTTGTCATTTATGGTACAGCAGATGGTCCTGGATGGATTTTCGCTTCTGACCTGGACGGTGACAACGACAATGACCTGGCAGTTTCAAATAGATGGTCAAGTAACGTTTCTGTTCTTTTAAATAATGGTAATGGAACATTTGATAACGCTGTTAATTACCCGGCTGATGATCAACCGGTTTCCGTATCCGCGGTTGATCTTGATAATGACGGCGATAACGATTTGTCAGTGGCTAACTATGGTTCCAGTAATGTTTCGATCCTGTTTAATAATGGTGACGGAACATTTGCATCTATCGGAAATTACGCTACCGGTGATGGTCCGGCTTCACATATTGCAGTTGATCTTGATGGCGATAGCTTTGTTGACCTGGCTGTCGCGAATTCTTATTATTTTCCCAACAAAACCAGTAACATTTCTTTTCTGAAAAATAATGGAGACAGTACATTTCAGAATGCCATTAATTATGGGACGGCAGTAGGATCCATATCGCTATGCGCCGCGGACTTTGACGGTGATAACAATTTCGATTTAGCAGTATCTAATTATGGATCTGAAAATATTTCCATTATAGAAAATCTTACAATAATGTCGGGAATTGATGAATCTCCACAAACATATTTGCCTGAGAGTTTCAGTATCTCGCAAAACTATCCAAATCCATTTAATCCAAGCACAACTATAAGATTTTCGATTTCGGATTTCGGATTTGTGAATTTGAAAATTTATGATGTGTTAGGTCGAGAAGTTACAACACTTGTAAATGAAGAATTAAGTGCAGGTAAACACGAAACTGTTTTTGATGCAACACGATTTAGCAGTGGGATTTATTTCTATCAATTAAGAGCAGGGAATTTTATTAAAACTAAAAAGATGGTGTTGATGAAGTAATCCCTATAGTAAACCACATTCTATATTAGGTTACTTAAAAAACAGGAAGCAGATATGAAGAATATATCAATACTTTTAATGTTAATAACTTTTATTGGAAATTCATTTTCACAAAGCTTTGAATCAGATCATTTCACGGTTGAAAAACTAACTAACGGAGTTTATACAGCAATACATAAAACAGGTGGTTATGCAATCTGTAATGCCGGAATTATTGATCTTGGTGACGAAACTTTAGTATTTGATTGTTTCATCTCACCAAAAGCGGCAAGAGATTTAAAGAAAGCTGCAGAAGAACTAACCGGGAAAGATGTCAAATATGTTGTTAACAGCCATTTTCATAACGATCATATTCGAGGCAACCAGGTTTTTTCTGGAGCTGAAATAATTGCTACACAAAAAACAAAAGAATTAATTGAAGTTACAGAACCTGAAGAATTGGAATATGAAAAGAAAGTGGTAGATGATAGAATTAAATCAACGCAGAAAGAAATTGATGGAGAGACTGATCCTCGAAAGTTGGAAGAACACAAGATGTGGCTCGGATATTACAAGGCTATAAAAGAATCTTTCGGGGAATACAAAACCATATTACCAGGTAAAATAATTAAAGATACACTTGTAATTCAGGGTAAAGATAGA
>Ga0255452_1087_pt1 | contig 10029 bp, 8 predicted proteins | sample ANMaggQLBNCT01D9_FD_182652 | JGI IMG/M metagenome (GOLD analysis project Ga0255452, IMG submission 182652) | Sediment cell enrichment communities from methane seep in Santa Monica Basin, California, United Staets - ANME aggregate JGI... | ecosystem: Environmental > Aquatic > Marine > Cold seeps >...
TTTTAATTGCAAAAGTCATAATCAGGTAGAAAATAGTTTTTTTGTTCAAGGAATAAATTCAATCCATTACTGAATTCAAAATCAATTCTTGCATTAAAAATTTGTGCTGATGCAACTGAGCCATAAATATTTCCAGCATAGAAAAAAGCACCAAGACCAGTAAATATCCAAGCTCTTGTTGAGTGATCTGCCTTAAAATTATCATAAGCAAGAAAAGCAAATAAACTAGTTAGAAGCAGAGCAGTTATTCCATCTCCCCACTCACCAACGTACATTTTACCACTACCGGGAATGACTGCAGAGAGAATTCCAGCTAATGCAGGACTTTTATAATCAGGATTTACACTCAAATCAATAAAAGGTTCCACTTCCCTCCTTTGTAGTATGTCAAATGGTTTAAGCAATTCTTCTTTTTTAATTTCCTTTGATCGAGTTTCAATGAAGTAGACGGATCTTAGTTTAAGAAAATAATTAGCAACTGCTTGATCCATATCAAAGGGAAATAAATTATTTGACAAGTTAGCGTAAAAAACTGAAGAATCAACGAGGAACGAATTCTTCAAATAGAGTTTTTGAGCATCTTCTTCGAATTCAAAAAAAATTTCATTTAAGTAAAACTCAAATACTTGTTTATGAAGATTTAAGTTCGAATAGCTTAACATGATTTTCAAGTTGATCGTGTCGCTGTGAAAGATATTTTTAACAGTTGTATATTGCTCCACCGCCCGAATATAATCTCCCTCACAAAAAAGATAATCAGCAAATTTTTTTATGTTTTTTGGTGAATGAAAATCAAATGAGGTTGATTGAGGTAGAGATGCTAATGGAATTAGAAAGAGTATTACTAATAACTTTTTCATTCATCTTCAACAATAAATTCAGGAGGTAGATATTTAATTCTTCCCTGATTTAAAGTGTAATTGGTAGCTGGATCATAGTAATGTCCACTTATTCCATGCGGATATCTATTCTTTTTAATAGGGTTAGCATCCCGCGTTAATCTATCAGAAAATATCAAAGTTGCCTGGAAAATATTTGTTTCTTCTGTTCCATCCATAAAAAAAGAAGAGCAAGAAGGACTAAATGGACAATTATCTCCGTCAACATCAGAAATAAAAAACCAATAAGCATTCACGAAAGATTTTTTGATAAACTCACCTGCATCATCTGCCTGGAAAGAATAGTTTCTTTTTCTAAAGTGATCAGGTTTTTCGTATGAAAGGTCTGCTTTCTTCCACTTCAGATTATCAAGCTGCCCGAAAGCAGATGTGCAAAGAAAAAGTACTGAAAATAAAGCTATGAAATAAAAAGGGAATGAACATCTGCAGTTGTCACACTGAGCCTGCCTGCTTGCCGGCAAGGTAGGTCGAAGTGTGACGTTATCCTTCGACAGAGCCTGCACTGATTCAATCAAAGTGCTCAGGATGACGTAATTTATTTTTTTTAATAATGGCCGAGGATTATTTCTTATCAAGAAGTGACCTTGCTATCACTATTCTTTGAATCTCGGATGTGCCTTCATAAATTTCTGTAATTTTTGCATCACGCAAATATCTTTCAACAAGATATTCTCTTACATAACCATACCCACCGTGTATTTGAATAGCTTCGAGTGCACATTCGACTGCTATTTTTGAAGCATATAATTTTGCCATTGCTGCTTCAGCATAATATTTTTTACCTGCATCTTTCATAGCTGCAGCTTTAAATGTCAACAGTTTTGCTGCATCAAGCTTCATTGCCATGTCTGCCAGTTTAAACTGAATTGCCTGATGGTTTGAAATCTCTTTACCAAATGCTTTCCTCTCTTTTGAGTACTTTAATGCTGCTTCCAATGAAGCTTCGGCTATACCAAGTGCTTGTGAAGCAATTCCAATTCTTCCGCCGTTTAATGTATTCATTGCAAAATTAAAACCTTTACCCTCTTCCCAAACGATATTTTCTTTAGGCACTTTACAATTTTCGAAAGTGAGTGAACAAGTATCAGAGCTTCTTATTCCCATTTTATCTTCTTTCTTTCCATGTCCAAAACCAGGTGTTCCCTTTTCAACCAGAAAAGTTGATATCCCATGATGTCCTTTAGATTTATCAGTTGTGGCCACAACCAGATGATAATCGGCTGTAGACCCGTTGGTTGTCCAATTTTTTATTCCGTTTAATAGATAAAATTCACCATCTTTATCTGCCATCGTATGTTGTTTAGTTGCATCGCTTCCGGCTTCCGGTTCTGATAGAGCAAACGAACCAAGCTTTTCACCTTTTGCCAGAGGTATTAAATATTTTTTCTTAATAAAATCAGAACCGTAATCTTCTAATCCCCAGCAAACAAGAGAATTGTTCACAGACATAATAACGCCGACACTAGCATCAACTTTTGAAATTTCAATCATTGCTAGTACGTAACTTATCGTGTCTAAACCGGCACCACCATATTCCGGTGAAACCATCATTCCCATAAATCCTAGTTCTCCCATTTTTTTAATTATCTCTGATGGGAATTCTGCTTTTATATCGCGTTCAACTGATGTAGGAGCAATTTCGTTTTGAGCGAAATCACGAGCTGATTCCTGAATCATTAATTGGTCTTCTGTAAAATCGAAATTCATTTTTTACCCCGTTAATTTCTGTGAATTGTTAAATGCCTAATGGAGATGATTTATTTCCATTTCAAAAATAAGGTATTATAAAATCTAAGACAACGAATTTTACTGATAAGATATGAAAGATTTAAAAAAATCTGCTATATCTAAAGTTGTAGTGCTCCTTGCTTGTCTTGTTAGACCAATATCGAAAGACTATTTTTGGATTATGGTTAAAGAAAAAGTAAGAAAGACTATCAAGGGATTCACACTCCCAGAGTTAAGAAAATACTTTATTTCTGAAGCTGAAGAACCAGCATTCAGAGCCGAACAGGTTTTTAAGTGGCTGTACGAGGATATGGTTGATAATTTTGAGGAGATGAGCAATTTGTCTAAATCTCTCCGGGAAAAGCTTTCAGAAAATTTCAACATTGATACCCTGAATTACTCAACAAGTGAAACTTCACCAGTGAGCCGGACAAAAAAGTATATTTTTGAAACTAAAGATGGACACAAAGTTGAATCAGTTGTTATTCCGGAAAAGAAAAGAACAACGCTCTGTATTTCCACTCAAGTTGGATGTCCGCTAGATTGTAAGTTCTGCGCAACAGGATTGATGGGCTACAAAAAAAATCTTTCGGCAGGAGAAATATTTGATCAATTCAAATTTGCAAGCAAAGATTATACAGATAGTGAGATAACCAATATCGTATATATGGGAATGGGTGAACCGCTTTTGAACTTTAAGGAAACGGTGAAGTCTCTCGAAATTTTTGCAGAAGAATTGACAACGGGAATCAATCCCAGAAAAATAACGGTATCAACTGCAGGCATAGCACCAAAGATCAGAGAGCTTGAAGAGACAGGATTAAAAGTGAAACTTGCATTTTCACTTCACTCCTGCTTCGAAGAAATCAGAAGTAGTATAATGCCAATAAACAAAAAATATTCTCTTAAAGAAAATATTGAAGCACTAAAAGGTTATGCTGCAAAAACTAAAACACGAATAACTTTTGAGTATGTTATGCTTGATAGCATAAACGACCGTGATGCAGACATAAAGGCTCTTGTCAGATTGATGAGCACAATTCCAAGTAAGTTGAACATAATTCCTTTCAACTCTCTTGAGCACATGAATCCATCCGGATTATCAGGCAAGCTAAAATCAACTTCGATGGAGAGAATTCAGAATTTTGTAGAGAAGTTGAAAGAGAAAAATATTACTGTAGTGCTGCGAAATACACAGGGAGATGATATTGCCGCGGCTTGTGGTCAATTGGCAACGAAAGTTCAAACAATATGAAAAAACTAACTCACGACGAAATAGCAAAAAACAGAGTCACTCTTGAATCAATTCACAAAGTAAAAAAACTTCCGGTTTATGTTTTACTTAACAGCATCAGAAGTTCGTACAATGTTGGATCGATTTTCAGAACCTCAGATGGTGCAATGATTGAAAAACTTTTTCTCTGTGGTTACACTCCGTATCCACCTCATCCAGATTTACCATCAGGGAAAAAAGATGTTTTAAAGACTTCGCTCGGTGCAACAGTAAGTGTGAAATGGGAATATGTGAAAGATCCAAAAGATGTTATAAGGAAAATGAAAGATGATGGAATAAAAGTTTGTGCGCTTGAGTTAACAGATAAAAGTTCTCCTTATTATGAATTGAAGAAAGAAACTCTTCCACTGTGCCTTGTTGTTGGAAATGAAATAACCGGTGTTTCGCAGGAAATTTTAGATATGTGTGATTTTTCAATCGAGATCCCGCAGTTCGGAATCAAACAATCATTGAATGTTGCCGTTGCATACGGGGTATCAATTTTCAGGTTGAGAGAAATATTCGATTTATGATTTCAAGCCGCAGCAGTAAAAAACTCTTCTCCGTTATCTTTGGTGTGAATTAACAGAAGGTTTGCACGGACCATTTTAACAAGTGTTCTCGAAGCTCTACGTTTCGAAATGTTTACAAGATTACTCAATTCTTTAACTGAAATTCTCTCATATTTACCAAGATACTCAAAAACCATTTTTTCAGTCTGACCGATTGTGTATTTCTTCAAAGAAAGGTCTGCAGAGTTTGCACGAAGTATCCGCACCATTTCTTTACTTGCCTGTACGCTTTTATCATTTATCCGTACAAGAACGACTGCTTTGTTTATCTCAAATTCATTCTGATAATCCTGCAGCCGGTGTGGTTTGTTATCCGATTCAGGAATGCTAACAACTACCAATTCTTTTCCGTATAATTCAACAAAGTCAATTAAATAATCGAGAGGTGGTTCACAATAATTCTCTGCTGCGTCTTTGATCATTTCTGATTCAGATTTTTCGCTGTCAACTCCAACTACTTCCTTATCATCATCAACTCCAAAAATAACATAACCGCCTTTTGTGTTGGCAAACGCAATCATCTCTCTGGCAATTTTTTCCGGCGTTGTGAAATGTCTTTTGAATTCACATTGAAGATTCTCCCCTTCTTCAATCAAATCGAGTACGTGCTTACGGTTCATATTCAGAAATGCTTTTTAAGAGTTCAGCGGTATTCGTTTTTCTATTTTACTATCTTTTCCGAGGATTCCAAACGGGTTCTTTTACAACCGGAGTTTTATTATTTCCGCTTTCAGTATTATTTCCTTGCTGTTCCGGTGTTTGTTCTTCTTCAGCAACAGATACCTGAACAGTATCTTGTGGAGTTACTGTTTCTTCAGCTACCTGAATAGTATCTGTTTTAAGTGAATCAGGGCTGGTCAGTTCATTCAATGAATCCGCCAAAGCTAACTCTTCTCTCCTTTTTTCTTGTTTATAAAATGAAACCTTGGGAGCTACAATTCTGACATAATCTGAAGCAGGATATCTGGCTATTAACGTATCATAATATTCCACAGCTGCTTCAGGATCATTTAACTCATTTTCTTCTATCCAGCCGGAAGCAAATATTGCTTTAGGTGCGACTGCTGATTTAGGAAAATCATTCGGAATTTTTTCAAGCTCAAACAATGCTGAAGAATAGTCACCCGCCAATATTAAATTTTCGGCCTGCGTATATTGCTCTAAAGCCGGATCATAGTCGAGATCAATTAATGGTTTGTCCAATTTTACTGCAGCCGCGTTAACGATGCTTTCATTTTTATAATTATCATAAATGATGTTAAATAAACTGTCTGCACTTTCTTGATTATCAACTGTTAAATAATAACTACCCAATGCAAACAATGAAGTTGCATAATAGGAGTTATTTGGATATTCAGTCAGGTTACTATAATAATACTTGTAGGCTGAATCGGGCATATCAAATTCAGATAAAAATAAATTACCAAGGTTAAGCTGATTTTTTGCAAGCAGAGTTTTCAACGAATCCTCTGTAATATTTGGCAATCTGGGAGGATTATTCTTAAACTTGAGTGTATCGGGCAATGAAGCAGTCAATTGATTTGCCAGAGCTTCTCGCTCACGCTTCTCCTGTTCAAATTTTTGCTTTGCAGCCGGATCAAAAGTTCTGTTGGTAAACATACTATCAAATTTAGCCACCAAAAGTGAATCCTGAGGTTTCGGGTTTTTGACCCAGGAGAAAATTGAATCCCTATTCACATTTTCATACTCTAATGAATCTTTTAGAAAAGTAATCAATGTGTCCGCAACTATAAGCGAATCCCGATAATATCCAGTCGTATCTTGTGTGCCCACTAATAAATCACTGAGCCCAGACCAACTTTCCTGAAACTCTTTAGCATTCGCAATCTCTTCAGCAATTGCTAATGAATCCTGAACGTACAAAGCCGAATCTTTTTTAAACTCTTCCGGATTTTCAAAGTAAAACAATTGTTTGTCATATTTGTTTAAATCATTTCTGAGAGAAATATATCTTGTGAAAAGTCGGTCTTTATCTCTTGCAAGACTGATATATTCTTTTGGCAATTGAGAAACTGATGCCTTCTTATAATAAACGGCTGCACTGTCCAGTTGATTTAATCCATATTCATATACCAAACCAATTTCATACTTAGCTACTGCTGAATTAGGTGTGTTCTTATAAGTTGTGTCAACAATTGTAAGCTGACTTATTGCTTCATCATATTTACCAAGAGTTGATTCGGTGATTCCTATTTCAAGATCAATCTCAGAATATTTATCTAAATACTTGTCCTCTGAACGCATATCTTCAAACAATGTAAGTGCTTCTTGATTTTCACCAATTTCTCTGAGCACTTTTCCGAGACTGATTTTTGCAGTTACTTCAAGCTCATAGTCCGGTGAATATTCAAATACATTCTGATATGCTTTAACAGCCGCTGGATAGTCCTCTATAGTAACATTAAGATTACCTACTTCATTCCAGACTATTGCATTAATTTCATTATCATCGGAAACAGCAAGAAACTCATTAGCCGTCTGTATGGCTGTAGTATAATCATAAACAGATTTATAGTAAACTATTTCTTCGATAAATGCTTCCTGCATAAATTCCTCTTCACCTTCTTCGATTGCTTTATCCCTGACATCTTTCAATATTGCCAAACCATCCGTGTAGTTTTTTAATCTCATATCACATTTACCTATCCATAGACTTGCTTCAAGTACATAGTCACTATTCGGTTGAGAGGAAATAAGCTCTTCAAATTTTCGACGTCCCTTTAAATAATTCTTTTGATAGTAGAACGACTTTCCCAGCATCATCAATGCATCTTCTACATACGACGAATTAGGACTGAACTGAAGAATATGAGAACATTTCTCTATAACTTTTTGAAGGTCAGCACCTGCTACAGGAGGAATTGTTGATGGTTCAATTGAAAAGATATCCTTTTTCTGTTCGGTGATTTGCTTTTCAGCCTTTTGAAAAAGTTCACTAGCATTGTAGTAAAGATTGAAATATGTGGTAAAATTGTCCCACGTACTGCAACTGGTTAGAAAAATGAGTAAGGACAGTAAAAGGAAAATTCTATCTTTTAAAAGATTGGTGAACATGGCACCTGAAGCTATTAAAGAAAAAATAAAACAAAAAGGTAAAATAATTTACAAAGCGTCTTTTCCCGATTCCCCTGTTCGTATCCTGACAGCATCTTCAACATTGTAAATAAATATCTTGCCATCGCCAACCTGGCCTGTTTTCCCAGTTTTTAGTATTGCATCGACTATCTTTTCAACTTTGGAATCTTCAATAACTACTTCAATTTTTATTTTTGGGACAAATTCTATCCTGTATTCACTTCCGCGGTAAGTTTCAGTGTGTCCTTTCTGTCGTCCGTAACCCCTGACTTCAGAAATTGTCAATCCGCGGATGCCTTCTTCAACAAGCACTTCCTTAATTTCTTCAAGTTTGAAAGGTCGGATTATTGCTTCTATTTTTTTCATAGTGCTCTCTTATTTACCGTGGCATTGTTTATATTTTTTTCCGCTGCCGCAGGGACAGGGATCATTCCTGCCAACCTTCTCCATAACTTTTACAGGCTGCATTTTTCCCCCTACCTGTGGAGAACCCTGCCTTGGAGCTTGTAGTCCGATGTTAGTTGCTACCTGTTTGCTTTCAGTCATCCTGGTTACAGGCTGTCTCCTTTGCTGCTGAACTTCACCCGGAGCGTGCGGGAAAAATTTAAATGAGAATGATACAACATCATTTCGTATCTCATCGAGAAGTGAAACAAATAGTTTGAAAGATTCAGCTTTGTATTCAACAAGCGGATCCTTCTGACCATAAGCACGAAGCCCGATTCCCTCTTTCAAATCATCCATTTCGCGAAGGTGCTCTTTCCATTTCTGGTCAATAACGCTAAGCATTGCATAACGCTCAAGTCTTGCCATCAAATCCGCACCAAGCATTTCCTCTTTTTTTCTGTAGAATTCTTTTGCGTCAGTAAGAAGTTTTTCTTTCAATCCATCTGTGCCAAGCTTTTCAAATTCTTCCGATTCAATTTTAACTTCAACCAGCAACTTCATCAACATTTCTTCCCTGATCAAATCCGCTTCAGCATTATCAAAATGTAATTCAATTAATTGGTCAATAAACTCTTCCAGTAGATCAAAGACTTCACTTTTCAACCGATCACCCTGCATTGCACGGTTTCGTTTCGTATAAATAACTTCTCTCTGTGAGTTCATTGTATCATCGTACTCAAGCAATCTTTTTCTTATAGAGAAGTTATTCTCTTCAACTTTTTTCTGAGCTCGCTCAACAGAACGTGTAATAAGCGGGTGCTGAATTACTTCGCCTTCTTTCAATCCCATTTTTTCCATTACAGAAGAAATACGGTCAGAGCCAAACAATCTCATCAGGTCATCTTCAAGTGAAAGGAAAAATTTAGTTGCGCCGGGATCTCCCTGCCTACCTGAACGACCTCTGAGCTGCCGATCTATACGCCGTGATTCGTGCCGTTCGGTTCCGAGGATAAATAAACCTCCTCTATCTACAACGCCTGCTCCCAACTTAATATCCGTTCCTCGTCCTGCCATATTTGTTGCAATTGTTACAGCGCTGATCTCACCGGCGTGAGCAACAACATCTGCTTCCCGATGGTGCTGTTTTGCGTTCAATACGTTATGCTGAACTCCTTTTCTCTTCAACATTCTGCTGATGGTTTCAGAAACTTCCACCGATGTTGTACCGACGAGAACCGGTCTTCCTTCTTTTTTCAGTTCTTCAATTTTATCTATTACAGCATTATACTTTTCTCTTTTGGTTTTGAAAACAGAATCATCCGTATCATCTCTTACGCATACTCTGTGAGTTGGAATTACAACCACTTCAAGTTTATAAATTGAGAAAAATTCATTCTCCTCTGTTTCCGCAGTACCGGTCATACCTGCGAGCTTGTTGTACATTCTGAAATAATTTTGAAGAGTGATTGTCGCGAGCGTCTGTGAATCTCTTTGAACTTTAACATTCTCCTTTGCTTCAATTGCCTGGTGAAGTCCATCGCTGTATCTTCTGCCAGGCAAAACGCGACCGGTAAACTCATCAACAATTGCAATTTTTCCGTCTTCTGTTACAACGTACTCATCATCCTTATCAAATAACGTGTACGCTTTTAACAATTGGTGAAGAGTATGTATTCTTTCACTCGCCTCTGAGTATTTTGAGTAAAGTTGATCTTTCTTCTGAATTTTTTCCTGATCGGAAAGACTGGAATCATTTTCAAACTTGCTTATTTCTGTTCCAAGATCGGGAAGAATAAAGAAATCTTTTTCCATTCCGCTTCCCTGTGCAAGCTCTTCGCGTCCTTTTTCAGTTAAATCGATACTGTTATTCTTTTCATCAATTACAAAGTAAAGCTCATCATCGATGATGTACATATTCTTGGCTTTTTCACGAAGATACTCCATCTCAGTATCCTGCATAAGTTTTTTGTTTGAAGCCTCGCTTAAAATTTTTGCAAGCTTGTTACTTTTCGGTAATCCTCTGAAAGCTCTGAAAATCTGAACACCAGCTTCAGGAGTAGCACCACTTTCCTCG
>Ga0255452_1088_pt1 | contig 9985 bp, 9 predicted proteins | sample ANMaggQLBNCT01D9_FD_182652 | JGI IMG/M metagenome (GOLD analysis project Ga0255452, IMG submission 182652) | Sediment cell enrichment communities from methane seep in Santa Monica Basin, California, United Staets - ANME aggregate JGI... | ecosystem: Environmental > Aquatic > Marine > Cold seeps >...
AATGGGGGAATTATTTATGATATTTTATTGATATGACCAAAATATTTTTTTATTTCATATCAATGAGAATATATTGATATTGAATTCAGGGTAAAAATTTTTATTAAATACTTTGCACTGTCATGCGTTATTGTTAAATAGACAATAATAGAACATGTAACATATGTCATCTACCAACCAGGCCTGGACATCAATGAGCATAAGTAGACATGGCATACCCGGGATTTCAAAAGGCACTCATTTTCTTGTATATAAGAGCGGTAAACTGATGTATATTGATAAAACGTGTGAAAATATATTCAATGTACGATCCAGTGAATGCCTGGACACGATAGATTTTTCAACGTTAGAATGGGTCCATAGTAAGGACAGGGATAAGGTAAGGGAGAATTTCCAATCAACAATAAATGAAGAAACCTCTTCAAAAATCGAGTACAACCTTGCGGGTCCAAAAGGAATTACTGTGTCACATACATTATTTCCAATCCATGACGATGGAGGAAAACTTGTCTCAATTCACGGTTTGTTTGAAAAACACCAGCCTGACAATTTCCTTGATCAGGAGAAAAACAACGAATTTGAAATACTGGAGTTATTTAACCAAATTTCTTTAATTATTTCCAGGGGAAATCCATTTGAAAAAAACCCTTTCAGAATTGCTCGACAAAGTACTGGAAATCACTGAAATGGAATCCGGCGGCATATACATTCTTAATAGAGAAACTGGTAACTACATGTTGACAGTACATTCCACTTTTTCTGAAGAATTTTTACAAAAACATAGTGAAGTTACCAGGGAATGGAAGAGCCTGTTACCTGTAATAGATGAAGGGAAAGTAGTTGCAATCCCGGATGTACTTGCCCCTGTTCCATACGCAGACACCGGAAAAAAAATGTCGGCAATAAATGAAGGATTCCATTCCTTTGCAGCTATTCCCTTGATTAGTGAGAATTCCATCAGTGGAATATTAATGATAAGTAATCATGATATACATGAATTTACAGAAACAGAAAAACGATTATTTTCAATTATTGGCAGGCAGTTGGGTAATTCCATTAAGCAAGCCAATCTAATAGAAAAGCTGCACAAATCCCGGGAAATATATCATGACTTTTTTGATAATGCGGCGGATATAATTTATGCCCATGACATGGAAGGCAATTTCCTTTTTGTAAACAAGGCCGGACTGGATATTTTACATTTAGATAAGAAAGACTTCTTGCGATCAAATATAAGGGACTTACTGACAGAAGAAAGCCTGGAAGTTGCACAATCCGTAATAAGCCTGCTTATTCAGGGTGAAAAAATACAATTTCCGGTCATACTGGAAGTGATAAGGACAGATGGGGCCAGATTATTCATTGAATTTAATGTCCGGCCAATATTGGAAGACGGCAAGCCTGTGGGAGTGCATGGTATTGCCAGGGATATTGATAGACGGTTAAAGGCAGAACAGAACATATTGATATTCAATAAAGCCCTCAATCTTACCTCGGATGGTATTAATGTCTCGGATGCTGACCATAATATCACATTCATTAATGAAGCGGGCGCAAAAATGTTTGGATATAGTAGAATGGAATTAATTGGACAGCATGCAAGCATATTCTATGCAGAGGAAGACATGTCCAACTTTACTGAAAATGTAATCCCTTCTTTGAAAAAATTTGGTTACTGGAACGGCCTCATCCTTGCAAGAAAGAAAGACGGTACAGCATTCCCACTCGAGGTCACTCTCAATTCAATGATGGATGAAAAAGGTGACTCGCTGGTAAATTTGGCAATATTCCGTAAAAGAAATAAACGTTCATCCGAAATATACCAGTAAATGGATCATGTCTGTAAAAGATGCTGTAAGGGAGGGGGGCGATGGGGTACTCATTGATATTGAAGTTACACCCGGTACTAAGACCGTAAAAATTCCCAGTGGTTACAATCCATGGAGAAAACGTATCGAGGTCAGGCTTTCCAGGGAAGCGCAGAAAGGTAAGGCAAACCAGCAGTTGATAAGGGAACTTTCAGGGATGCTGGGGATTAAAGAAAATGATATTACCCTTATTTCAGGACATTCCAGTCATAAAAAAACAGTTCACATAAAGGGAATGAATTTGGAACAGGTCAATAGCTTGATGGAATCCCTGATAGATAAAGTTTAAAACAGCTTAAGACGTCATGTTTTGTGGTGGCTCTTTTGGATGATCTTGAAAGGCTTGAAAAACTGGAAGAACTGATCCTTGAACTTCAACAGATGTCTGATAAAGGGGCACTCATCATTGTTGAAGGAAAAAGGGACAGGAAAGCCCTGAGGGCATTGGGAATTACCGGTGCCATCATGTTGGGTACAAAAAAGTCAATTCTTGTGTTTTGTGAAGAAGTGGCAAGGGAATACAATAACGTGATCGTACTTACCGATTGGGATGAAAAAGGTGAAAAATTGGCTGCCCTTATGGAAGGTTACCTGAGAAGCACCAGTGCGACTGTGAATATGGATATTCGAAAGAAGATCAAAAACCTCGTAAAAAAAAGGATTAAGGATATTGAGAGTTTAGATACCCACATTTCAAACCTGGCATCTGATTTGAAGTACTTTTAATTGTATATGAATTTACATGACATTCTTTATTTTCATACCAAAAGTTTATTATGTATTTTCCACAAAGGTAGAGGTATGAAAATCACATTGATCTGAATAATTGATGCAATGTGTTTCATTCATTACGAAATATATGATATACTCAAATATATGATAATATTATAAGTAATATATATCACTATAATATAATACTATAAATGTACAATAACACGTATAAATATTAATTAATAACATTTATTAGATAATATGTAACACAATGGATGTGCGGTAATATAAAAAATGTTGCCACACAAGACATATTATACAATATATATTACTATAAATATACAATAATATATAATAATACTGTAGAAAATCTGTGATAATTAAGTAGATAGAAATTTCGCACATTCCAATAATTAACTACATGGAAGCAATCGGGTGCCCTGATCAATATCGGGTATCCGGGAGAGAATAGGGACTGATGGGCAATAATGAATAGGTTTCCAGAGCCCCTGCGTATAAAGATAATAAAATCGAAGTATCAAGAATAATATGTAACTGATAAATGATCCATACCAGGATTTCCAGATAGTGGAAGTGTACTGGTATAAGTATTGGTGAATTTATTTAATTGTAGATATTTCTAAATAATTTATTATCCATCCATGTCTTGATCGGATTAGATTTTTCCTACCTACTTCTTACACATACTTAGAGGTATACATTATGCAAGATACAGACACTACCAAATATATAATCCATTCCAAAATAAAAGCAGACGGAATAGTGGAACGGCCTGATGTTGTTGGTGCAATATTCGGGCAGACAGAAGGACTATTAGGCAATGACCTTGATCTGAGAGAACTCCAGAAAACCGGACGGATCGGCAGGATCGAGGTAAACATAAAATCAACCGCAGGTAAATCAAATGGTACTATTGATATTCCATCAAGCCTTGATAAGACTGAGACCGCAGTCCTGGCAGCTTCCCTGGAAACCATCGACAGGATCGGGCCTTGTATTGCAAATATCGATATAACCAAGATCGAGGATATACGTGCATCAAAACGGCAGCATATAGTAAAGAGGGCAAAGCACATCCTCACAGACATGTTCGACGAGAACATCCCTGAAAGCCAGGAGATCACTGATGAGGTGAAACAGGCTGTAAGGGTCAAGGAAATGGTCTTTTTAGGTAAAGACAATATCCCCTGCGGTCCTAATGTTACGGATTCGGATGCCATTATTGTGGTTGAAGGGCGGGCTGATGTGCTGAACCTGCTGCGATACGGTATTAAGAATTCAGTTGCAGTGGGTGGTACAAATGTGCCCCAGGCAGTCGTTGACGTTTGCAAGAATAAGAAGGTCACTGCATTCACGGATGGTGACCGGGGCGGTGAACTGATCATCAAGGAACTGCTCCAGGTTGCTGATATTGATTTCATAGCAAGAGCCCCGGATGGAAAAGGCGTGGAAGAACTGGTCCAGAGAGAGATCATCAAATCCCTGCGCCAGAAGATACCTGTGGAACAGGCCATGGATATGTACCAGATAGGGGGACACAAGGCCAGGGCTTCATCCCATCCAAAGCGCAGGGAAGAACGCAGGGACATCAGGCCAAGGATAGTCAAGCCTGCTGTAAAGTCCCGGGGTGTTGAACGGCAGCGTCGAAGACCTGTAAAGCCCCAGTCTACAGTTTCTGGTGAGTTTAAGGAACAAATGAGTGAACTGAGCGGTACTTTGAGCGGGCGGTTCCTGGATGAGAATAAAGCCGTGATCAAGGAAGTCATGGTCAGGGACCTGGCAAACTCAATGAAAGACGTGGACAGCAAGGTTAAAAGCGTGATTTTCGATGGTGTGGTGACACAACGCCTGGTAGATATTGCTTCTGAAAAGGATGTCAGGGAGATTATCGGTGCCAAGATAGGGAATGTTACCAAGGTACCGACAGACATGAAAATATCTTCCACTAACGAACTGTAAAGTATGCACAGGTTAGAAACACGGGCCAGGCAGTGTGCTGCTGCCATATTAAAAGAGAATAACATCCATGTAGTATCCCACATCGATGCTGACGGATTGACATCTGCTGCTATTATGTGCACTGCCCTTGAGAGGGCGGGTAAGGACTATACAGTGGATTTTGTACGCCAGCTTGATGGATCTATCCTCAGGCAGATTGCTGATACTAACCCTTCCATAACAGTATTTACTGACCTGGGCAGTGGTATGCTTGAACAGATCAACGCCCTGGGTCTAAGTGCTGTGGTATCTGACCATCATATACCTTCAGGCGACGGCCCTTACCATCTTAACCCACATGTGTTCAATATCAATGGTGCATACGAGATCAGTGGTTCAGGAGTAACGTTTTTACTGGCACGGGCTATGGGCCCTAATGACGACCTGGCCGATCTGGCTGTGGTGGGTGCTGTCGGGGACCTGCAGCATGTCAAGCAGGGTAAGCTGATAGGAATTAACAGACAGATAGTGAGGCTGGGCAGGGAAAATGGGGCCATACACTGCCAGCGCGACCTGACAATGTTTGGAAAACAGACCAGACCCGTCTTCAAGATGCTGCAATATTCTTCAGACCCATATCTACCCGGGCTGTCAGGGAATGAGGAGGCATGTATCGGATTTTTAAAGGATATGGGCTTGCGTTTCCAGGGCGAGAAGTGGTTGAAGTGGATAGACCTGGAACAGGATGAGAAGCAGAGGGTGATATCCGGTCTGATACAGTACTGTATGAGTGCAGGAATTGCTGTACATAAGATCGAAAGACTGGTTGGGGAGGTATATACTCTTTTGCGTGAGCGTGAAGGTACTGAAACCAGGGATGCTTCCGAATACTCGACACTGCTCAATGCAACTGCCAGGTATGACCGTGCTATGACCGGCCTTGCCGTATGCCGGGGGGATAGGGATAAAGAATACGAGAATGCCATACAGCTTCTGGCAGAACATAGACGCAATCTGGTTGAAGGGATCAACCTGGTGAAAGAGCGGGGTGTGGTAACGCTTGAAAACCTGCAGTATTTTGATGCAGGTCATAAGATCAAGGATACGATCGTTGGTATAGTAGCAGGAATGAGTGTAAGTGTTGTTGGTAACAGGAAACTACCCATAATTGCATTTGCAGATACCGAAGATGGCGTGAAGGTTTCCGGCAGGGGTAACTATGACCTTGTGCACAGGGGCCTGAACCTTTCTGCAGCCATGAGCAGTGCTGCCGGGTCAGTAAATGGAATGGGTGGCGGACATGATATTGCCGCGGGGGCCACCATCCCGAAAGAAGCAAAATCCGAGTTCATCCGGATGCTTGACAGGATAATCGGTACCCAGCTACGCACAACATAGATCTTTTTCTGACCTGTCTTGATGAATCGGTCAAGATAAAATGCAAAAAACACAACTTGGATAAAATATATAGGCGATGCACTGTATCTACAACTGTCTTGGCAGGAGATATTAACATATATGACAGAATCAGATGCTCATAAACGTTATGAATTCAAACGTCAGCTTGAAGAACTGCGGTCAAAGAAGGGCAGGGGTACAGAACTCATATCCCTGTACATCCCCCGGGATAAGCAGATCTCTGACGTAGTAGCCCAGCTCAGGGATGAACACGGTCAGGCAGCCAACATCAAGTCAAAGATCACCAGGACCAATGTCCAGAGTGCACTTGAGAGCTTGATGTCAAGGTTAAGGTACTTCCCCCGCTCACCCGAGAAAGGTGTGGTCTTGTTCACGGGTGCTGTGGATGTGGGGAGTAACAAGACCGACCTGCAGAGTTTTACTGTGGAACCTCCCGAGCCCCTGATATCATACAAGTACCATTGCGATTCTGGTTTCTACCTTGAGACGCTTGAGGATATGCTGACAGATAAGATGACCTATGGCCTGCTGGTGCTGGACCGCCGGGAAGCTACAGTCGGTCTGCTCAAAGGCAAGCGTATAGAGCCCATGGACCATATGACCTCAAACGTACCCGGTAAACAGCGTAAAGGTGGCCAGAGCGCCCACCGTTTCCAGCAATTGCGGCTGATCGCCATCCATGATTTTTATAAGCGTATAGGTGATGCCGCCAGCAAAGTATTCCTCGCTGTTGACCACAAGCATCTGGAGGCTGTGCTGATAGGTGGTCCTTCACCCACAAAAGAAGAATTCGAGGACGGGGAATACTTTCACCATGAACTGCAAAAAAAGGTGCTGGGCCTGTTCGACACTTCATATACGGACGAAAGCGGCCTGTCCGAATTGGTAGATAATGCTTCAGATGCCCTGATGAACCTGGATGTTATCAAGGAAAAGAAGTACATGGAACGCTTCCTTAAGGAACTTGTAGGGGATAACGGACTGGCCGCATATGGCGAGGAAGAGGTCAGGACCAACCTCCAGATGGGGTCTGTGGAAGTGCTGCTGCTCTCAGAGGATCTGCGAAGGGAGAGACTGAACACTAAGTGTACCCAGTGTGGTGGTGCTGATGCTGTGACCGTGACCCGCAGGCCGGGCGAGGATAAGCCAGAACTGGCTCCCTGTAAGAAGTGTAAAGGTACAGTCAAGGTCACAGATTCCACTGACGTGGTGGATGAACTCTCCACGCTGGCAGACCAGATGAGTACGCAGATAGTGTTTATTTCCACTGATTTTGAAGAGGGTGCCCAGTTGATGAATGCCTTCGGGGGAATGGCAGCTATTTTAAGGTACAAGACAAGTGTATAACCTTTAGATTAAGAAAAATGAATGAGCGAAAATACAAGAAGATATATGAAAAACTGAAAAGTTTTGAAGATATCAATAAAATATCAAAGGCATATTCGGTTAACACAGGCGCCATCTCTAATATACTTCACCAGAAGACTGTAAGGAATGTGAGGAAATACCACAGCCGTATAGTTAATAAAGCTCCTACCCTGATCCGGTCATGGAAACGGGGAGACACCATACTGGAACTTGCCAGTAAGAATAATTTCCCGCCAGTGCTCCTGGCATCTATCATGCTTAAGGAAATGGGTTATAAGAGTAAAACTGTGGTAAAAAACCCTGAAGTACTTGAGGATAAACGGTTAAGATACGAACTGATAAAGGCAATTGATGTGGATTTCTGTTACTCGCCCCGGGCCCATTCAGTGCAGAGTGGCCAGGGCAGGATGGGTGAGGATATGATCCATGAATGGCTTGAGCACTGTGACCTGGAATTCATTACAGAATCTGATATGAGCAAGGAACCCAACACCAAGACTCCTGATTTTTTACTTTCTGAGCCTTATAAGGTTGATGGGATTGATATAAGGTGGATTGAAAGTAAGGCTGTGTTCGCTGATGAGAAGGAGCATAACAGGTACCAGCTAAAACAGTTCAGTTTCTATGAGGACCTGTACGGGCCAGGAATGGTGGTTTACTGGTATGGTTTTCTTGATACCCTTGTCCCGAACAATTACTTGATAACTGACTATACGTTCTTTGAAGTTATGGGTTATGATGTGGACAAGTTAATTAATCGCACATTAACGTGGTAGTTTGGGCTGGTGCAGGAAAGACCGTTCCATATATATTGGTGCACTCGATTCTGCTAAATATGTCTCAATTATCTGAAAGTCCCGCGTCCTGATATGCCGCCTACAACCTCTTCAAGTTCAAAGTCCAGACTTTCCGGGACACCTGCCCTGAAAATATACACATTAAACCCCGATCTCCTGGCTTCGGCAATGGCATTTTGCTGCTGGTTGTTCAGGTCGGACTGCAGGGTTTTTACAATACACAGGGACCTCTGGTCATTGATCTTAAGCAGGAAATCGAACATATCCGGGCAGGTCTGGAGCAGGCTGGCCAGAACGGTCAGTTTATCCCACCTGTTGGACAGGTGGAAGCTCTTTTCTGCCGAATTTTCAACATACCAGTCACGGCTCATATACGGATACCTGGAATACTGTTCATTTACAACCTCTACCGCCCCTATGATCTTGCTGCCTGATAACCTGAGGTCAGTAAATTTCCAGCCCTGTTCGGTAAAATACCTATGTGCCAGTATATGCCCGATCTGTTCAATGTCCTCTGCCAGGAGATTCATGCTATGTTCCAGACCCTTTTACAAGTGATTCAATTAAAGCGATCTCCCGTTTCCCTCCTACATATATGGGTGTACGGTCCGAGACCGAGGTGGGTTTTACATCCAGCAGGTTGCCTCTTCCATTGGATATGGCACCTCCTGCTTCGCTCACCATTTTACCCATGGGCGTTCCCTCGAACAGCAGCCTGAGTTTTCCTGAATCCTTGCCTGCAAATGCGGGGTAGGTGAACAAACCCCCTTTGTGCAGTATCTGGTGTACATCTGCGACAAATGAGCCTGAGAACCTCAGTTTGTAACCTTCGGATTCAAGCTGCTCTATGAACTGCTTATGGTAGGGCAGGTAATCCTTGCGTAGGGCTCCGGGAGCGTATATCTTGCCGTCAGGGATGGTCAGGTTCTCCTCCATCAATGTGAAGCGGCCGTCCTCACCCATGACGAACTCATGCACGCCAGTGCCTGTGGTATAGGTAAGGGTGGTGAGGGGTCCGTACAGGATGTACAGGGCACCCACCATGGTATTGCCCGGCTCCAGCACATGTCCCGGGTAAAGGCCCACGATCGTGCCCACTGCCAGGTTCACGTCTATGAGGGATGAACCGTCCAGGGGGTCAATGGTCACCCCGAACTGGTTTACGGCACCTTCAACCTCGATGATGTCTGGCTGTTCTTCTGTGGCGATCCACCTGACAAGTCTTGATTCTGTTAGGGCATCTATCAATACCTCATCAGCCCATTTGTCAAGGGCCATCTGTGTTTCACCGTAGACGTTCTTTGTATCGGCTGCCCCTCGTGCGCTTAAAAAACCTTCTTTGATAACTCCGGCCTGTTCACTGAACAGCATGATCAGCTGCGATAGTTTCTCATCTGTTCCTTTTTTTGCTAAAAAATCATTAAGTTCCATATTTTTATAACCTCCCTGCTCCATTGTCCGTTTTACTTTTGATAAAACCAATCAGGGTATTGGGTATAATTGATTATAGGCATTTCGGTAACTAAATATCATTGGTTGAAAGTGCAAAACAGGTAGATAGATCCATGTAACATAAACACACACCGGGTGCAATCCAGTTTATCTTAATAACTATACCCCGCAGCTCTGCTACGGCTGGGTGTGACGTCGCAACTTTTGACTAGTGTTCATTGCCTTCTACCAGAGTTTTTCTGACGTTCACAACTGCGTTTTCAATTTCTTCGTTTGTTTTGTTCTCTGGTTTTTCAGGTGCATTTGAGTTGAATTTATACCATTTTTTGTAACTAGTGTGAATCTATTTGTCTACATAGAAAGCTAGCTCTCCGATAGGTTCATATATTGATATATCTCTGTTGGTTTTTA
>Ga0255452_1089_pt1 | contig 9937 bp, 9 predicted proteins | sample ANMaggQLBNCT01D9_FD_182652 | JGI IMG/M metagenome (GOLD analysis project Ga0255452, IMG submission 182652) | Sediment cell enrichment communities from methane seep in Santa Monica Basin, California, United Staets - ANME aggregate JGI... | ecosystem: Environmental > Aquatic > Marine > Cold seeps >...
CAGAGACACGCCAGCCGGATTCCTGTCGTTTGAAGGGAAGGTGGCGCGCGGGAAGGATAACTCTCCACAAATAAGTCGAACTGGATTGCAGGTTGCAAGCAAACAAATTTAAGGAAAGAAATATTATAATAAATAACTAAAGTGGTCCTAAAATAACTATCCGGAAGATTAATTTTATGGCAAACCTGGCTTCAAAAGGCGATCTTGATTTAGGCATATCAGCCGTGGCGGAGAAAATTAAAACCATTGGCGGGGATAAGGTACGATTTATAATTTTATATGGTTCTAAAGCAAGAGAAGAAATGACTGAATTATCTGATATCGATCTTGCCGTGTATTTTGATGGTGACAAAAAGGAAAGATTTGATTTCAGGGTGAAGGTCCTCGGCAGGGTCGGCGATGAATTTGATATCCAGACCTTCCAGGATCTACCATTGTACATCCGGAAAGACATTGCATCGTCAGGTAAGGTTATTGATTATAAGGGCTACATGGAAATATTTCGCATCTTTATGAGAACTATAAGGGATTTTGAGCATTTCAAGCCGCGTCTTGACATGTATTATTCTGGTCTGGGGGTGTAATGCATAGAACCGAAAAACAGGATGCGCATATTCTCAAAACTGGATGAAATGATAGGGTATGTAGAAGAACTTAAGGAGATGCTTCCAGAAGATGAAGAAGATTATTTACAAGATCTGGTCAGCAGGAGAGCATGCGAAAAGACGATCGAGGTAGCAATCGATTCATTGATCGATGCCTCGGCAATGGTTGTATCTGCTGAAAAATTTGGTCTGCCTGCAAGCGAAGAAGGCATTTTTGACATACTGGTAAGAAGAAGGGTCATATCCAGGGATCTTGGTGAAATATTGAAAGACCTGAAGGGATTTAGAAATATTTTAATCCACCGATATACACATGTGGCTGATGATATCGTTTATTATAATTTAAGTAAGTATCTGGATGACTTTTATTTGTTCAAAAGTATAATTGAATCTTTTTTAGAAATTGAAAAATAAGAACGTTGTTGCTGCATGGAGTTTTTGTACTGTTTCTTTTAAACCTCAAATTTAAATCCTAACCGTTTTCAGATTTATATGTCCTCTGAACTGTAGATATGAGTAAGCCAATCTTTCAATTCCAGAAACAATTCACTGTTCATATCAATCAGTTGATCTTCAACGGCACGATAAAGTCCATGTCCCGGTTGTTTCTGCCAAGCCAGCCAAGTTGCGACCTCTGCCTTGCTACGATGAATGGGGTGCACTCCATGTTAATTATTAGCCATTTTAGTCCTATGTGCCGCCTATGATTGTCTTCACATCATCCAGCAGATTTCTAAACTTCCCATAATTCACCTCTCCCCATCACCATATCCAGATGGATGTGGAAGAGCGTATTTCAATGCTATATAAATTGATTTTGACAGGTTATTCTTAAATAATGATTAACATTTCTCCGTCAAACATACGACAATATCAAATGTGGTTCAATACCCACCATAATTATCATAAGCATCATTACAAAAATTTTCAAAGAACCGACAAATATATATGGGGGAATGATCAATAATTGTGATTGGAGTTAGAAATAAATATTCGATTTGGGAGTTTCCTACTCTCCAACAGATGTTTAAAATAATTCATGAGCGGGTTGGGGAGTGGGGGTTAGTTTATAAAAAATGTGTACCCGCTCAAATTGAGCATGTAATTAATAGTATATTATGTTAACTATGTTATATTACGAAACTATTTATTAAGATTCGATTTGTCAGTCTTGGCAGAGTATGTATTAGCCCTGAACCTATCCCTTTGCCTGGGTGGTTAAACTTTCTTTCTCAACGCTGGTAGCCCTTGCACACTCATCCAGTCGTACTCCACACCATCCTCAAAGTTAAACACCGTCATTATTGAGTGTGGGATTGTGATAATGAAACTAATAATTATAAGAGAGTAGTAGAGTTGCTGAAAACTTAAAAGGGTCTAAAATTAATTATATTATGCAAAAACCTACCTAAAAAGAAAGATTAAATTTATGATTTGACTGTCTAAATTTTATTCACTTGGTGAAGGCTGATAACCTGTCGTTTCATCTAATTTATTCTCAAGTAAGCCCTTAGGCTTAGGATAAGGGCAAATAAATACAGTTATACCTTACACACCGGGCTCTTCCTGAGCCAGTCGATATCTGACTGGTACAGCGTTCGAAGGTCACGCAAACCCAGTCTCAGCATTGCCAGCCTGCTGACACCCAGGCCCCATGCAAGAACAGGATACTTGATGCCCAGGGGTTCGGTGACCTCCTTGCGGAACACACCGGCACCGCCAAGTTCGATCCAGCCCATACCCTCGATATACACTTCCGGTTCCACGCTGGGCTCGGTATAAGGGAAATAGGCGGGCCTGAACCTGACATCGGCAAACCCTACCCTGTGATAGAACTCCCTCAGCAGTCCCAGCAGATTTGAAAAGCTCATACCCTCATCCATGACCACGCCCTCAAGCTGCTCGAACTCGGGGGTATGGGTGGGGTCAATGGTCTCCCTGCGGTATGCCCTGTCGATGCAGAAAGCCTTTACAGGCGGGTTAGGGTTGTCTGCAAGATATTTGATGGTATTGGCTGTGGTGTGGGTGCGCAGTACGTTCTTTTTGGCCTGCTCCCTGCTCCACTTGCCGCCCCATCCCTTGCTGTCGATATCTCCCCCATGTTCGTGCATGGCAGCCACGGAATCAGTGTATTCGGGTGGCACATCACCAGTGCTGTCCAGGTAGAAGGTATCCTGCATATCCCGGGCAGGGTGGTCCTGGGGCTGGAACAGGGCATCGAAATTCCAGAAACTGCTCTGGATGATCTCGCCCTTGATCTCTGTGAATCCCATCTCAAGGAATATCTGGCGCATCTCATCTATGAGCCTCTGGTACGGGTGGGTCTTGGCACCATAGACTGGCTGTACCGGTGCATCTATATTATAAGCACGAAGGTGTTTGTCCTTCCAGCTGCCTGTCCTTATAAGGTCTGATGTGAGCTGGGCGACATCTTCTTCGATGGTTATACCGGATTTAAAAATGTCCACACCAGATTCTGTTATTTCTATATCAATTTTTTTTTTTTTAGTTTCTTCTATTAGGTTTCGCTTAACAAGGTCCCTTATTTCGTGTTGAAATGATTCAGACGAATATGAGTTATCATTTTTTATAAGCGACAATAACTCCTCATCATTTCCCGGTTCTTGAGGCCCCATCGACACAACCTTGCCCTCATGAATCTGTGCCCATTTTTTCTTTTGTAACCAACCTAAACCAATTCCTACAAATTTTGGGCCAAATTCATTTTTCAATTCAGAAATTTTGATTTCTTTTTTTGATTCATTAACGTACTCAAGGATTTTTCTTTCTGGTAAACCATTTGTAACATACTCATCTCCCTCTTTTGTTAATTTAAGCTTAAATTTAATATCTCGAATTACTTTCACAAGACCCTTTTTTTCCAACTCAGAAGCAATCGTCAAACATGCATCTTCACTAAGACCAGTGATTGATGATATATGTCCTGGAGTCGTTAATGGCCCAAGTTTGCCAAGTGCTTGCAGTACTTTTTTTTCATTTGGTATCAGGTCTGATTGGGTAACATTTGCCATTGTTTTCCACCTTAGTTTTAGGGTATATACTCCCCTATAAAAGACTTAAAACTATCCGTATGTATCCGGATATCAGTACAAATGTTTTTTAACCATTAACTAACATTATTCTCAAGCCCAGTATGTTTCAGGGGGTCCGATGATGAGCAAATTAATCGTGATGGTATTTCTAATATCTATATTACTTGTCCAGTCAAGTGCAGAAAACATTCCACCTAATATCTGGACATACACTGATGACTATTTCACAGCATATGGCAGTCCCGAGATGGTGGTAAGTATTGCAGGCAGCCCGGAATATGACAGGGATGAGACCTCGAATCTACTGGTCCAGGTCATGAACCAGGGCAAGATAACAGGGTTCAAATCCGAGGACAAGCCAGTTGGTTCCAATGAGATTGCACTCTCAAAGATAGAACAGCAGCTGGAATACGGCATTACTACGTCTGTAGGAGTAGTGGCTTCTTTATCGGCAAAAGATGCTCCGGTGGACATTAAAACACCGCCCCAGAGCGCAGGTACCCTTGTATCGGGACAGGTCTCCCAGCCGCTGCCCTTTGAGATCAAGATATGGGACAGTGCCCCAGCAGGGAAATACACACTGGAAGTAAACCTTACCTACCAGTTCCAGAAAGATGTCCAGGTGGACGGGAATGCTTCAAACAACGAGATCGACTACAACATGCTGTACCAGCATGTCAACGAGACCCATGAGATTTTTATAATTGTCAAAGAACAGGCCGATTTCGAAGCTACGAAAATAACCAGTGACCTCCTGCCGGGAAAGCCCGGTATCCTCAGTATAACCTTCCACAACACAGGGGAAGAAACAGCCTCAATGGCCACCGCCCGGCTGCGATTATCAAACCCGCTCAGCAGCACGGATTATACCGCTTTTTTGGGAGATATGGAACCAGGTGACGAGTCCCGGGCCATGTTCAACATAGATGTGGACCCTGAGGCCATACCTAAAGCATATTCTGTTAAAACCGAGATCGAATACGAGGATGCAGAAGGACAGATGAGAATATCAGACTTCATCTATGTTCCGGCACAGGTCAGGGACCAGGAGGAAGGGAAGGGTATATTTGGCAATCCACTGCTGCTGGGTGCTGGCTTGATAGTAATAGCTGCATTGATATTCATTTACATGAAACGGCGGGAAGGTGGCGGTGGTAGTGAACACTGATGTCATTATCACTGTAGAGAACCTGGTCAAGAGGTATAACGGCCACACTGCTGTAGATGGGATTTCCTTTGAGATTAACAGGGGTGAGATATTCGGGCTGCTGGGCCCCAACGGTGCAGGCAAGTCCACCATCATCTCCATTTTGTGCTGTCTGCTGGAGCCCACCCTGGGTAGTGTGGTGATCGATGGATCTGATATACGTAAGAATGCCAACAACATAAAGAAGATCATAGGCGTGGTGCCCCAGGAGATCAGCCTGTATCACACACTGACAGCAAGGGAGAACCTGGCTTTTTATGGAAAGATATACGGGCTGTCAGGCAGGGCACTGAAATCGCGTATAGCAGCACTACTGGATATGGTAGGTCTGACCGAGCGGGCCGACGACCTGCTGGAAGGTTATTCAGGTGGTATGAAGCGCAGGATCAATATCGCTGCTGCACTGCTGCACGAACCCAGCATATTATACCTGGACGAACCCACAACAGGTGTTGACCCCCAGAGCCGCAGGAGGATATACGATACCATCCAGGACCTTAACCGCCAGGGTATGACCGTGCTTTTAACTACACACCAGATGGAGGATGCAGAGAAATTGTGCCACCGCATAGCCATAATGGACAAGGGAAAGCTAATAGCCCTGGATACACTAAAAGGACTGCTGGAACTGGTGGGTGAGAGCGACCTGATCCATGTGCTGGCACCGGAGATACTACCTGGACCTGTGGAATCGATAAAGCGCATGCCTGGTGTCCAGAAGGTATCGCTGGATGACGGGAACATGACCATCCAACTGTTACGGGGCAGGGAATCGCTGGTAGGAATTATCGATATCCTGACATCTTCGAAAACACAGGTGGAGTCCATCTACATCAAGGAACCTGACCTGGAGACACTGTTCCTTCACCTGACCGGGACAAAGCTGAGAGGGTAGGATATAAACTGTGAGGATAGAATATGAAGTTCCATATCATCGCTGCCAAGGACCTGAAGATCGTAATGAGGGACCGAAATGCCCTCTTGATGCTGTTCTTTATACCAATGGTGATCATATCAGTTGCCGGACTGGCCCTGGGCGGTGAATCCGATGACATACAGATCGATGTACTGATAGTGGACCTGGACAACGATGAGGTCTCCAGGGGATTTGTGGAGTTCCTGGAGGAGATCGATATACTTAACGTGGACATGGAATCAAATGAGTTCGCTGCCAGGGATATGGTCAAGAACAAGGAATACGGCAGTCTGATAATTATCCCCCTGGGTTTTACTGAATCCGTTATGATGGGACATGATACCGAATTGCTGATCATTGTGAACCCTACCGAGGAATCATTTAACACAGTGGTGGAAAAGATAGTAGAAGGTTATGCCAGCAGGATATCTACCAATGTGGTGGTTGTAAAAACAGCAAGTGCATATGGGATCCCTGCCCATACGGAAGAGCAGATACTGGAAATTGTTGATACGGCAGAAGAGTTCGTCCAACCCCCGCCTGTGGATGTGATAATTGAAAGTACCACATCTAATCTGGTGGAATTTTCGCCCTTTACCCAGTATGTCCCAGGGTTCGCTGTAATGTTCCTCCTGTTCACCGCCGTACAGAGCGGAGCGATCAGCCTGATAAAAGAACAGGAAGCAGGTACACTGAGACGGTTGGTAACCGCTCCTATCAGCAAAGCAGAGATCATCGGGGGCAAGATCGCCAGTACATTTATCAGGGGATTTGTGCAGCTTACCGTACTGATCTATTTCGGGCATGTGGTCTTTGACCTGGATCTGGGCAGTGATATACTGGCCCTATTCGTACTGATAGCTGCAGTCACAATGGCATCCACGGGATTGGGGCTACTGGTGGCTGTACACGTGAAAACAGTAGATCAGGCAGATTCGGTATCTCTCCTGCTGGTAATGTTAATGTCTGCCATCGGTGGTTCATGGTGGCCGCTGTCCCTTCAGCCTCAGTTCATGCAGGATATGGCACATTTCACTATAACGGCATGGGCTATGGATGGGTTCTATGACCTGTTGTATTTCGACCAGGGACTGGCCGGGATATTAGAGGAAGTAAAGTGGCTGGTGTTGATGATGATCATATTTTTTGGAATTGCCATCAGTCGGTTCAAATTCGAATAAACCGGTAGTTCAGGTAAAAATAGTTCAGGTAAAAATAGTTCAGGTAAAAATAGTTCAGGTAAAAATAGTTCAGATAAAAATAGTTCAGATAAAAATAGTTCAGATAAAAATAGTTCAGATAAAAATAGTTCAGATAAAAATAGTTCAGATAAAAATAGTTCAGATAAAGTATGAAAGCATCGCATTGCCGAACAGCATCAGGATGATAAACTTTAACAATTTACCAAAAAAACATCCCAGTGTATATAGTCGCACAGGGAATCTGGAGAATCCTGCCACAAATGTGACCACCTCAAAAGGAAACGGAGTCAGTGCACCCAGGAATACTACTGTAATGCCTATCCATTCATGCAGCTTGAACCAGCCGTTAATTCGCTCCCCGATCCCACTTTTATTGAACCGCCCGGCAATGGCCTCACTCCCCCTCCCAAGGAAATATGTGGTCAGGCTTCCGAAGGTGGCACCTGCCGATACTATGACTACTGTAGGAAATAATGGAAAACCCAGGGCAGGCAGACCTGCCACAGCAGGTTCAAGGAATATTGGGAGCAGGCTGCTGGCAATTAGGGATAATAAGAATATACCAAAATAACCGCCGGGTGCTACAATATTCTCAAACAATAGATATACTCCGGATGTTTACAACTACCAAACGGGATAAAGATATAAAATCCTAATCAATAAAGCAGTACCCTGACAATATCTAATTTAACAATAATATCTTGCTATGGCAGATAAATGCACTATACATTTATATTAGTCTGTGTCTTTAAATAAAGCAATAAAGACCATTCAAAGGTGATTATTATAATAACCAAAAAGAGCGACCCCATCACACTGTTAATTGATGAGCATAGAATAATGGAACGGGTAATGGATGTGATGGAAAAATTAGCTGAGGGTATTGAAGAACAAAGACCTATATCCTCTGATATGATTCTGGGAAATATCGGCATGTTACTTGAATGCAATGATGAATACCATTATGGAAAAGAAGAAGACATTTTGTTACCATTCTTAGAAGAGATCGGGAAAAATGAGATAAAAGAATCAATCCAATCTTGCATTACCAAATATAGAGAAAATGACACGTTACTTGCCACAATAATCGATTCTTTGGAAGATTACTCCAATGGGGATATGGATGCCACAATAAGGATCATGGAAAATATCCGGGAGTTCGTTGCAAACGTGCGCCCTCTCTACTTGAATGAGGATGAAGAAATCTTCAAGCCATTGAAAAAGAACCTGACCACAGAAGAGATGGACAGGTTGAGTGAAAAGTTCCAGGATTTCGATTATGAATGGGATGGGCCTACATTAAACAATTACCAGAAACTTGTTAGGGAAATGGAACTAAAAGCAAGTTACAATGTATGGTAATAACCGAAAAGAATATTATTTCCTTCACCATCAAGACTCATACTATGACTGAGCTCTCCATTTCATCCGATAATGCAAAAGCTGCCGAAGAATCAAAGTCCCTTCCTCCTAAATCAGATTTTAGCGAATGGTACAATGAACTGCTCCGGATAGCTGAGATCATGGACGTGCGCTACCCTGTCAAGGGGCTGTATGTGTGGAACCCTTTTGGTTTTTCCATACGCTCCAGGGTATATTCCATTATGCGTGAACTCCTTGACAATACCGGGCACCTTGAGGCTATGTTCCCCCTGCTTATCCCTGAACATGAGTTCATGAAAGAGGCCGAGCATATCAAAGGCTTTGAGGATGAGGTCTACTGGGTCACACACGGCGGCACTGACCCGCTGGATGTGAAACTGGCACTGCGCCCCACAAGTGAGACTGCTATTTATCCAATGTACAAACTCTGGGTGCGCTCCCATGCTGATCTGCCGCTGCTTATCTACCAGATAGTCAATACCTTCCGCTATGAGACAAAACATACACGCCCCCTTATCCGCCTGCGCGAGATCACATCCTTCAAGGAGGCACATACCGTACATGCCACATGGGACGATGCAGCCGCCCAGGTAGGGGTAGCTACCCGCATATACCAGAAGTTCTATCATAGGCTCGCTGTGCCCACTGTGGTGAGCAAGCGGCCTGACTGGGATAAGTTCCCTGGTGCAGACTATACCATGGCAGTGGATGCACTGATGCCTGACGGCAAGACCCTGCAGGTGGGTACAGCCCATCACCTGGGTGATAATTTTGCCAATACCTTTGATATCAGGTACGAAGATATGGAGGGAGAGCAGGTACTGGCCCACCAGACCTGTTATGGTGTCAGTGAGCGCAGTATCGCAGCCCTGATATCCATTCACGGCGACAATAAGGGACTGGTGTTACCGCCAGAGGTTGCACCTGTGCAGGTTGTAATAATCCCGATCGTATTCGGTGAAGATAAGACTGTCATAACTGCAGTAAATGAAGTGTCAGATACGTTAAAGCAATCCGGACTGCGGGTCGTAGTTGACGATAGTGATGCAAGGCCGGGTTCCAAGTACTATAAATGGGAAATGAAAGGTGTTCCTGTGCGTATCGAGATAGGACCAAGGGACTTAAAGAACAATTCCGCAGTTGTTGCATTGCGAAATGGTGGGAAGACCAGCGTCCCCATAGACGGTATCCTGGCAGGGATCAATAAAGCTTTTACTGATATTCACGATAGCCTGTTCGAAACTGCAGCCAGGGAATTAAATGATCGTATCAGGTTGTGCACTGACCTGGATGAGGTGAGGGATTATATCCAGACAGGCATAGCACGTATTGCATGGTGCGGCGAGCGGGAATGCGGGCTTGAGATGGAAGAGATCGTGGGTGCTGGGATACTGGGTGAGCCTGAGGACCCTGCACTGGGTAAGGGTGATGGTTCGTGCCCCATTTGCGGTAAGCCTACCGATATTGTGGTGCTGATAGCGCGGACGTATTGAAAGAACCTGGTTGTTGGTATCAGGTACTTGTTTGGTATGATCGGTCATGTCTGGTTCAACATTTTCATCCGGGACAGG
>Ga0255452_1090_pt1 | contig 9919 bp, 3 predicted proteins | sample ANMaggQLBNCT01D9_FD_182652 | JGI IMG/M metagenome (GOLD analysis project Ga0255452, IMG submission 182652) | Sediment cell enrichment communities from methane seep in Santa Monica Basin, California, United Staets - ANME aggregate JGI... | ecosystem: Environmental > Aquatic > Marine > Cold seeps >...
CTCTGCCGTTGACTGGTTCAACACAACTACTTGCGACCTCATTCTTGGGATTGATGGAACACATTTCAACGAATCTCGAATCTACCGTGAACTCACAGTGATCGAACAGCAAAAAGAAAAAATCGAGCAATACCTTTACGAGACACTGAAAAGTTCGGACGAAGAGAGCATGCGAATCATTTTCTATGATCTTTCCGATTCGTATTTCGATGGTAAAAACTGTCAGCTTGCCAGCTCTGGTATAACTAAAGCGAACGGGTTTAAAAACAAAAGGATTGTTCTTTCACTTCTTATTAACTCAAAAGGTTACCCATTTTCCTGGGACATTCTCGAAGATTACACTGCCGATGTCAAAACGCTTACAGGAAACGCTGATCGATGGAAACAGAAATTCAATTTACCAAAAGTTATCATGGTTTTCGATCGCGGAATGGTCTCAGATGACAACCTGAAGCACCTGGAAGACAGCAAGAACTACCTGTACATTACTGCCCTGGACAAAGACCAGTTGACTGGAGTTGAAGGTTTTAAGCCTGAGAGATTCAAGAACTTTACAGAAAAAACCACAGAAAATAAGATAATCTCGAAGGGTTTGACCAAATACGATGATAACACATTCTACGAAGACATGGGAGTGGATAGCAGTGGCAGACGGCACATACTGGTGTTTAACCTGGACCTTCTCAAGGATCAGCGAAAGGCCAGGGAAAAGCTCATAGGGAAGGCGATAGAGGAACTGGAGGAAGAGAAAAACTCTCTCATGGATGCGAAAAAGAGCCGTAATGAAAAGCCGACTGAAAAAAGGATTGATAGGATATTGGAGAAGTTTAAGGTGAATGGCTATTTGGATTATAGTCTTGAGAGCGTGGTCATAACTACGAAAGGGGGTTCTGAGGTTCGGACTTTCAATCTCAAATACGGAAGGGAAAAGGGGGCGATTGAAAAGGCAATGTTGACGGATGGTATGTGGATGTTGGTCACGAATATCACCAAAACTACAGAGCCTGAGGAGTTTAGGCTTAGTCCGGAAAAACTTATCAGTGCCTATAGGAACAAGAATAGGGTGGAAGAGGGGTTCAAGGAAGTGAAGTCTTTCCTTAAGTTCCGGCCGACATTTGTGTATAGCAATGATCATGTCCGTGCACATTATACGATATGCATTCTGGCTTATTTGCTGGATGTGACTGTTACGAACAGGCTCAGAGAAGCTCCGGTTGAGGATGTGAGCAGTGTGAGGAAGGCCTATAGTACGCTTGGGAGATGTGAAGTTGCGAAATTGGGTGTGAGGGGGACTAAATGTGAAGGTAAGAAGCTTATGCCCTTGACGGATGTGCAAATAAACATTTTGCAGCTGTTCAATTGTAAGTATTTGAGGGAGAGTGGATATTTAAAGTCAATCGGGATTAAATAGTTGTAGAACAGACTCGAAAATGGGGAAGGTTTACTGATAGCGTTTTAATTTTAATCTGACGAAGATGGGTTATAACCCATAATAGTAAAATTGGAGATGATGTGTGTAAATGTCGAATCGCAATTATGTAGAAGCCATCTCGAAAGATGTGGCCCTGCAATGATGCCCTGAGATTCAATAGGAGTATCGTGGAAAGCAGTTTAGTTTAGCAGCATTACAGTGTTGGTTTGTTTGAAGTTATCCAAGACGACCCAGAAAAGAGTGTATCATTAATAAATCGGACTACAATAGTTGCAATATGGTCAACAAACGGTATCAAAGCTAAAATACGAAAGAGAAAGAGAAAATGATTCAAAATCTTGGTAAGAACAGAATTTTATGGGTTTCGGTTGCATTATTGTCATTAATAGCTGCATTTATTGGAGTTGCCAATCCGGGTTTATACAGCCAAGTAGTAAGTACGGAAATGATGCCCGGAGTTCTCTCCCAGGATCTAATGACCATTATAGCTTCCATCGTTGTATTGTTTTTAACTGTTCGAATCAAAGAAGAAGATTCGATCAAACAGATAGTAATCCTGGGAATCGTTATATACTTGTTTTATGGGTACGGAATCTTCGTCATCGAGAGGATCTATAATGTACTATACTTTGTTTATATGGCCATATTCGGACTCTCTTTTTATTCTATAATCTACAGTGTTGCAAACATCCGTAAAGAGATGTTGCCAAAGATCCAACTGCCTAAAACCATTCGAATTGTATCAGTGGGATTTTTACTGATCAACCCTTTGCTCTTTTACCCTCTCTGGATCAGTCATCTTTTACCTTTGGTTCAGTCCGGTCAAAAAATTGAATTTTTATACTCCATCTACATTTTGGATTGCTGTTTAATATTTCCTTTGTTTATCATTGTCGCCATAATGGCCGCTAAAAATGAAGGTTTGGGATTGCTACTGACTCCCGCCTTATTTATAAAAGGATTTACCTTACTTTTTTCTGTAGCTTTGGGTGGAATTTTAAAACCATTATACCACCAGCAAGGGGATGCAGGGGAAATATGGTTGTTTCTCGGTTTATCAATAGTCTTTTTGGTCTTGAGTGTTGTATATTTCCGTAACCTTAAACTGAACTGCGAAAACGGGTTGATGTAAAGATTTTGTATACTCAGCATGAATGAACTATGGGAATTTTGGAATGGTCAGATGAAATCGTAACATTATTATAGTAAATTTATGAGAATCTGATAATCAACCTTGATGTTGCGTTTTTCAAAAACAGAGTCTGTGACGACATCCCCCTGCTTCCATTCTAAGTCCCCGCTGCCCCATTACCCCCCTTACCAAAACCCTTGAAAACACCTTGGAAAAATCAAAAATCCCGAACTCCATAGGCTCGCCCGACTCTTGCATCAACTCCAGCCCCTTCTCTAAGGATAAGATGCAGGACGGGCAGTTGGGTAGCGGCTTGTACGCACCCTCTTCCCTGGCCACTTCCTACTTCCATCCTGTGTGTGGAATGATTGTCAGGGACTTGCAGGTAAGCTGCATGCACACTTGCTTTTTTGGGAGGTTTTTTTAGAAAAATTTTTATGAGATTGCATTTATTGTACTTTGGAAGGTGTGGTTATGAATTGTATTCGGGACATTGACGGACGAAATGGAAAATTGGGAGGCAGAGTATTATTTACATGCCTCAGTAACAAGGATATAACAATAAATAATGATTGATCTATGCTGAACTTTATCCATAAGTCATATGTGAAGGATTTATCGTTTAATTTCATCAGAGTCAAGGATTTAATCTAAAGATGTCTAGTCAGAGTTATAATTTTAAGCGTTTTTGGCACCCAAGAACAAGTAAGATAGACCTGTCAGATGATGGTTATCTATACGATCCAGAATCAAAATATGGGTATATTTATAATCCTGATGTGGTTCCATTTGAATACATAATGAGTATTCCGTGCTTAGTATTGCTCGGTGAACCTGGAATTGGTAAGACGTATGCTATGCAAACAGAGCGACAATCTATTGATAGTAAAATTAAAACGGAAGGTGGAGATACACTTTGGTTAGACTTGAATTCTTTTGGAAGTGAAGATAGATTAATTCATAGCCTATTTGAAAATAAGACTTTTGTTTCCTGGGCAAAAGGTAAACGTCAGCTTCATGTTTTTTTGGATAGTCTAGATGAATGCTTATTACGAATAGACAATCTCGCAGCACTATTAATTAATGAATTTAAAAAGTATCCCACTGAGCGTCTTTTTTTACGTATTGCTTGTCGCGCAGCAGACTGGCCAAATAGTCTAGAAGAGGGAATGAAGCAACTTTGGGAAAAGGATTCTGTTGCAGTGTATGAATTGACACCACTCCGTCGTAAGGACATTTCAGAAGCCGCTGAAGCAAACCAGTTTGACTCAGAGGAATTTTTACGAGAAATCGACCGAAAGGAAATTGTGCCATTGGCTATTAAACCTATTACGCTCAATTTCCTTGTAAATATTTATAGTAAGACCTATCAATTTCCCTCAACTCAAACAGAATTATATCTTCAAGGATGTCGACTACTTTGTGAGGAGACTAGTCCAAGTCGTCGCGATGCAGGACGAACTGGAGCTTTAACCGCTGAGCAACGTATGGTTGTAGCTGCTAGAATAGCAGCGATAACTGTCTTTGCTAACCGATATGCTATCTGGACCAGCTTCGATCAAGGCAATATCCCTGAGGAAGATGTGATAGTTCAAGAGTTATGTGGTGGAAATGAGAGCATTAATGAGGATGAATTCTTAGTTAATGAAGAATCTGTCCACGAAACGCTGTCTACTGGACTGTTCTCTTCTCGCGGACCAAATCGTTTGAGTTGGGTTCATCAGACCTATGCTGAGTTTCTAGCTTCTCATTATCTGGTTCAAAGCAAGATACAAATAACTCAGATATTGAATCTGATGATTTATCCAAATGATCCAGAATGCAAAATCATCCCTCAACTTAATGAAGTGGCAGCTTGGCTGGCTGGTATGGTACCCGATGTTTTTAGAGCATTCATTGATACTAATCCTGAAATATTGCTCCGAAGTGATATGGCAACAATCGATGTAAATGATAGAGCAAAATTAATTGAGAGTCTACTTGACCTATACGATAAAGAAAAATTGTTAGATAATGATTTCGAAATCCATAGACAGTTTAGAAAGCTCATACATCCTGGTTTGGTTGGGCAAATTCAACCATACCTTCTTGATGACTCAAAGGGCATTGTAGTACGAAGAGTATCAATTGAAATCGTAGAGGTCTGTGAACTTCAATTTTTGTTAGATGATCTCGTAAATATCTCCCTTAATCCCTTACAGCCAATACAAATCCGGGTAAGCGCAGCATATGCCATAAACAAGATTGGTGATAATAAGATAAAAGCAAAACTGAAACCTTTAGCCATCAGTGAAGTAGGAGACGATACTGATGACCAATTAAAAGGATGTGGTTTGCAGGCGGTCTGGCCGGATCATATGACTGCTGAAGAATTATTCAAATGCATCACTCCTCCTAGGCAAGAAAGTTTCTTCGGAGCATACATGACATTTCTTATTTATGATCTTGTGCAACATCTCAAACCTTTAGACCTACAAATAGCATTAAAGTGGACCAAAAAGCAAGGACCAAGACAAAAACTTCAACATTCATTTGAGAAACTCATAGATGATATTCTGCTTAAAGCATGGGAGCATCTTGACTCTCCAGGTGTGCTGGAAACTTTCGCTAAAATAGCTCTTTCGCGATTGAAACATTATGAAGAAATAATCGGAGGTTACATTGATCCACCATTTAGTAGTATTCTTAATACTGATCATCAAAAACGCCGCAATGTACTCAAATCTATAGTTCCTATGCTTCAAGATCCTGAAAATGAATCGAAATATTTAGTCTTCAACCAAACACCATTAGTAATAAATAAGGATATGCCATGGCTAATCGAACGTTTTCAAGCTGAAAAAATAAAAGAGAATCAATTAGTATGGGCGCAATTGATAACGAAATCTTTTGATTGGCGCGAATCTGGACATTTGGATGCCGTTCTTTTTGCCTGTTCTTGCAGTCCAATACTTGCCGAAAACTTTCAATGGCTACTCAAACCAGTTAAGCTAAACTCACCTGAAGCACATAAAATGAAACATGATTACTTGGAGGAAAAGAAATGGTACGAAATAAATCGAGATCCACCTCTTGTAGAACCACCTCCATTAGAACGTATTGCTAAACTTTTAGATGATTTTCAGTCAGGGAAATCAGATGCATGGTGGCATTTAAACAGAGAAATGACTCTTCAACCAGATAGTACTCACTATGGAGATGAACTGGAATCTGATCTAACAATTCTTCATGGATGGAAAGCGTCTGATGTTGCTACAAGAAAGAGAATAGTCAAGGCTGCAAAGATTTATTTGGAGGTGCATGACCCACAGACCAATAAATGGCTTGGTACAAATGTTCTTCATCGACCTGCATTTGCCGGTTATAGGGCACTGCGATTGTTGTTAAAAGAAGATCCGAATTTTATTTCTACAATCCCGGATCATATTTGGAAAAAGTGGTCACCAGTCATCCTTGCCTATCCAACATCGGGCAGTACTAAACTAGTAGAGCTGGCTTATAATCACGCTCCAAATGAAATAATTCAAGCACTAATGGTAATAATTGATAAGGAAAATAAGGAAAACGACCATATTTTCGTTATTCAGAAGGTTAAACAATGTTGGGATGAGCGTCTAGCAAATGCCATACTGATTAAGGCAAAAGATAAGAATATGAAGCCGGATTGTATGGGTTATTTATTATCTGATCTTCTTGAAAATAAAGTTACCGAAGCTAAAGCTTTTGCTGAATCCCTTGTTTCTTTGGAACAACTAATTAGTGAAAATGAACGATCTAGAGCCGTTGTTTCAGCGAGAATGCTAATGAATCATGCTGAAGATGGTAGTTGGGAAGTTGTTTGGCCTATAATTCAGAAAGACACTGAGTTTGGCAAAGAAGTAATTTCAGCGGTAGAACATGGTCTTAGACAATATACAAACAGCATTGAAAATCGACTTACAGAAGAGCAATTAGCTGATCTATATGTCTGGGTTGCTCGCCAGTATCCACATGCTGAAGATCCTAAATACGACGATGCGCATGTTGTTGGATCTAGAGAAAGCATCTCAGATTGGAGAGATTCCATCCTACATAACCTAAAACAGCGTGGTACTTTTGAATCATGTAATGCTATTAGTCGAATATCTAGTGAGCTGCCCGATTTAGATTGGTTGAAATGGACGTTGTTCGAAGCTCAAAATATCACCCGTCGTAATACATGGATACCACCTCAACCACGAGATATTCTTAAGATGGTAATCGATCAACAGAAACATAAACCAAACATTGAAGAAACTGCAAATGAGATTTTAATTTTAGAACCAAATATTATGGGAATGGGGATAAAATTGAGAAATGCATATAAGAAAATATTATTATTATTATTTAGAAAAAAATAGACTATTTATTTACATAGGGGATACAATGATAGCTGCCACAAGAAAGCCATGTCCATGTGGTTTTTTTACTTCAATTTAGAGGCAACAAATTCTGAGCATCAGCCCTGATGCCTTGGGACCTCTGGTCCGAGGTCCTTGCCCCTTCAGTGATAAAAATCCCGTCCTTGTACCACCCCGCCAAATAAAACACCCCTCCCCATACTCAAACCTTTTATTTAATTCTCCACATACATTACTACAGTAATTCAAATGCCATCTGACAAGATCATATTCGGTATAGACATCACAAAAGGCTCACCCGGGGCAAAGCAGGCACCAAGATACGCAGTCGCCATATCCTCCAGCGGTCGTATGGAACATCACCGGATGGTCAGCCTGCACAAGCTCATACGAATGATACGACAGCTTCGGCCCGCCATACTGGCCGTGGATAACATACATGAACTTACATCCAGCAGGCGTGACCTGATATCCTTTATGAGGAAACTGCCACGCGGCACCAGGCTGGTGCAGGTAACAGGGGGAGAACACTTAGAACCACTGGTGGGCCTGGCACGTACCAGGGGTATAACCTTTGACAGGTTCGACCCCATCCAGGAAGCCCAGGCCTGTGCCGCCCTTGCCGCAATGGACGTAGGTGCCGAAGTATCCGTATTTGAAGATAAGACCTACATCAAGGTCAGCAGGGCACGCTCACTCGGACGGGGCGGGTGGAGCCAGAACCGGTATCGCAGGAAAGTACACGGTAATGTCAGGCAAAAGACACGCGAGATCGAGGATACACTCAGGGCACTCAACCGCGAGAAAGGTGTCAACTACACATCCAGCATCGTAAAAGGGTACGGCGGATACACCAGGGGCGAGTTCCTGATAGACGTTCCACGAGGTGATGTCCCGATCTCTTCTGTTAAATACAGCGATGTCCAGGTCAAGGTACAGGAAGTGGAACGCGACGCCATCCGGTTTATGCCCCTGGAAGAGCAGAAACGTAAATACATGATCGCAGGAGTTGATCCCGGCACCACCACAGGCCTGGCACTGCTCGACCTGAAGGGCAAGCTTGTTAAACTGCACAGCGGCAGGGGCATGTCGGTACCTGATATCATTGAAATGATCACGCAGGAGGGCAGGCCGCTGGTAATTGCCACAGATGTCAAACCCATTCCCGGTACTGTGGAAAAGATCAGGCGCTCATTCAATGCCATTTCCGGAGAACCGGATGAGTCACTTACCCTGGAAGATAAGATCAGCCTGGCAAAGCCTTACGGATACAATAATGACCATGAGCGGGATGCACTGGGCGCAGCAGCCAGTTTCTACCGCCATAACAAGAACAAGTTCGACCAGATAAAAAAACGCTTACCGCCCGGATTGGATACTGACGAGGCCATAGCCCGGGTTATGAGGGGGGAGACCATTGACAGTGCCGTTGCATCCCTTTTGGGCAGGGATGTGAAAAAAGAGCAAAAAGTGGAAGCAAAGCCCATTGAGAAACCTGATAAGAGGGTGGCCGAACTGACAGGAACGATAAAAAGGCAGCAGGATACCATAGAAAGCCTTAGGACGTACCTGGAAGAGCTGCGAACAGAGATCGAGAAGAAGAACCGCATCATTGAAAGCCGTGATGAAAATATCAGGAGCCTTAAGGCAGGGACATATTCACGAATACGTAAGTACAAGGAACTGCGCATCCGTGAGAACAGGATACGCCAGCTTAAATCAGCAGTTAAGGAAAAGGAGTGCACGATCGAGGAGCTTAAACAGCTGGTGGAAGAACTAAAACGGGTGCGTTCATTGGAAATCAGCGGACGTACGACTCCTGTCAAAGTGGTAGTGGGATTTACCAGGGAGGCAATTGCTACTACTGCAAAACAGTACGGCATCAATCCCGGTGATGTGTTGTTCTTTAAAGATGCCAGCGGAGGCGGACCTGCCGGTGTGGACATTCTGGCCGACCTTCAGGTCAGGGCAGTTATCTTCAGGGGTGAACCTGCACATAATGCTGTGGAAGAGTTCTACAAAAGGGAATTGCCGTTCTTTAGTGTGAACTCACTGCCTGTGCAGTATGTGGACGATTTCGGCGTAGTGGACCCGGAAGAATTAAACGCTCTGGAGAAACGTTTCATAGAAGAACTGGAGTCAAAGAAGAAAAAAGAGAAAGAACATCTGCTGGATAAACTGGTGGAAGAATATAAAAGCGAACGCCGCAAGGGAAAGATATAACCCAAATGTATTGTTTTTTGCGAGGGGGTGATTCGTCCTAAAACGAACAACATATATATGTATAACTATTTTATTAACTTGCAATAAAATGTTACAAAAAAAAAATATAACTATTATTTTTTCCACTGAAAATGGGATGGTTGCACTGGACAGTCCGGTCAAACTCAAGATACTTGATTTTATCCACGGCCAGTCCAGATCTTTTGAAGAAGTTGTAAATGAGTGCTGTAAAGCCAAATCAACAATCTCGGTACATCTGAGAGACCTGGTTATGCAGAATATTATTTTGGAACAAAAAGACCCATCTGACAAGAGAAAGAAGTACTATTCCTTAAACTCCCAGTTCATAGCATATTCCCAGATGCCGATGCAGAATTGCTACAATCGAATAATGGACAAGTTGATGGATACAGTCGATTCTGACAATTCGGAAATGGAATTTTTCAGGACTTTATGCCACACTATCAGGTACGGCCTGGAAGCCTATGGAATGAACCCAAAACCTGTTTTCAAGAAGATAGGCAACGATATTGGACAGAAAATGGGCAGGTTCTTTGTCGCCGGCTCCATTGAGGAACTATTAACAGAAATGGCTGGATTCTGGCAATTACACGGTCTTGGTGAGATCGAGATAGACAACCTTGATCCGTTGACCCTGATCATATATGACTGTTTTGACTGTTTGGATATGCCGGATGTGGGGCGGACCCTGTGTGCACTGGTTGAGGGAATTATTGAGGGTATCTTCGAAGC
>Ga0255452_1091_pt1 | contig 9909 bp, 3 predicted proteins | sample ANMaggQLBNCT01D9_FD_182652 | JGI IMG/M metagenome (GOLD analysis project Ga0255452, IMG submission 182652) | Sediment cell enrichment communities from methane seep in Santa Monica Basin, California, United Staets - ANME aggregate JGI... | ecosystem: Environmental > Aquatic > Marine > Cold seeps >...
ATTGATGCGACAGCCTGGTATAAGGATATTAATGATCTATTATCCACATTGCATGTCAGTTATCTTTCCCAGGATTATGTTGTCTTTTACAACTCAGATTATGCGAGTGTGCAGGGTATTGATATAACATTCAATAAAAGATATAGTAACTACTTTTCGGGATCAATAGATTATACTTATATGGTTGCAAAAGGAAATAATTCACAACCTCTGGGTGGGTACGTTGATGCTTTCACCCAGGAGGAAATTCCTCACCAGGAATATTATCTAGATTTTGATCAGAGGCACAGCTTTGCTTTAAACTTAAACTTTTTTGTTCCCGATAAGCATGGTCTGTTATCCGATTTTAATTTGAATGTGATTTTTAGAGCAAGCAGCGGGCTGCCATATACACCTTATGTCGATCCGACTGTACGAATTGATGTGAACTCCGGACGGAAACCCTGGATATCTACATTTGATTTTCGTGCACAAAAACTAATCAAATTTGGAGGGGTTTCAACTGCATTATTTTTAGAAGTCACCAATCTTTTCGATACACAAAATGTATCATTCGTTTATTCCCGAACCGGAAAACCTTTTGATAACGGGCAACCGGGACTTGTTGGTTCTTCTCCTGATGCGAATTATAATCCAGCCCATGTTGGACCTCCGCGAATTATTAAACTGGGTGCTCAAATTATACTGTAACAATGAGAAATATTATGCCTAAAATATTATTAAGATATTTCATTCTTTTCATCTTTTTTAATTGTTTAATCGTGACTGTTCAGGCGCAAACTGAAAACTGCTTAAGTTGCCACACTAGTTCCGAGTTAAAAGAATTACTCCCATTATTAAAACCTGGCTCAATTGAAGAAAGAGGGCTTGGAATAATGGATAAAGGACAGGTGTCAAATTACCTTGGAAATTACGGTGTGCTCTCAAATTTTCACGAATATTTTAACGAAGCGATCCGTTGGCCTGCTACTGCCAGTGAAGTAGTACATTACAGTTTCGGCTTAGGTTTGATAGTTGCATCAAAAGGAAATGTGATTACATCTGTAATCGGTGCAGGTACTGACAAATATGATTGGGTTCCGAAGGATGGATCAAGAGGGCAAATTTTCTCTGGTGATGTAACTGTTCCGCCGCCGGATGAAACACCGTTTCTTGCAATGAGTGATAATCCTGAAACATGGCCAGAGGGTTATTTTGATGAACAGGATAGCTGGGTTAGTACACCCGGTGAACGTCATTGGCCAGGAAAATTCCGCACTAATATAGATCCTACTTCTCCGAACTTTGGCGAAGAGGTTGAGGGTGAATTCGCATCAGACCGTGATATCTATTCTGTATTTGACGACAGTGATAATTCTCATCCCGCCGGACCTTTAGGTATTGAAGTAGAGCAAATGGCTTATACTTACGGACGCCCCTATGCTGAAGATATGCTCATCTGGGAATTCACAATTCATAATAAGAGCGGCAGACAATTGGATACTGTTTATGTCGGTTATTATGCGATTTTCAGACCCGATTTTGATGAAAAGGATTACATAAATATCATAGATAGCAACCCGAACGATAACCACACAAATGGTGATTTTGTTTATATATGGGATATAAACAACACAAAAGATGGAGCATGGGAGAATGATCCGACTGATTTGGGTATCGTCGGGTTAAATATTCTTGAAACTCCTCAAGATATGGGTGTTACAGATTTTCATTATTTTAGCAGGGGTGTAGCTCCTAAGATTGATGAGGAGATGTGGGCTATTATTAGCAGTAATCCGGATGATCCGAACCTGAGTGATAGCTTGAAACAATATTACTTTCATGGTAAAGACCGCCGTATAGATAATACACATCCCGATAGCCTAAGTTTGTATTTTCCGGATGGCTCTTCGATTAATTATTTTATAATGACAGGACCTTTCAACTTGGCTCCCGATTCGACAGTTACATCCTCCGTGGCTCTTGTTATGGGAAGTTCGGGTAACATTCCATTTGAGCCGGATACTACTGACCTGATGAACAATATGAGAATTACACAACAGATGTATGAAAGTGAGTTTCAAGGTTCAGGTCCGCCTAAAACCCCAATTGTTAAAGGATATGGAAGTGATAAGCAAGCAAGAATAATTTGGGATTCAGACGCTGAAAACTCAAAAGACCAACTTACGGGAATAGATAATTTTGAAGGATATAAAATTTATCGCAGCGATGACCAGGGAAGAACCTGGGGAGATCCGATTACAAATGAATACGGAATTGTGATCGGTTATAAGCCGATAAAAATTTTCGATTTGGTAGATGGAATAAAAGGTCGTGATCCGGCTTTTAATCAGTCCTTGGGTGATGATACCGGGCTTCAGCATAGTTACACCGATGATCGATTAATAAATGGAATTGAATACTGGTATTGCGTTACATCTTATAGTAAAGGTAATCAGAATCCGGATAGCCTGGAGCAATCATATCAATCCGCACTTGGACATTCTACAATGGAATCACATACCGTTTCTATTACTCCCGGCGTCGATCCACAGAATTATGATGAACCTTATTATGATCCCGTACTAAACCCGGATGGATCCTTTCCCCCTATTGGAGGGATTTGCCAGGGTATTGTAAAGCTGGATATTGTTCAACCGGATTCAATAAAGGGTTATGATTATTTAGTAACATTTGTCGACTCCACGATAGAAGTAGTTGGCTCTGACACAAATTATGTCCTGGGATTTAATCTCTACAGAATATATACTGATACCGGGGATACAACATTACTTCTGGATCATCATCTTTTTTCAAATGAAACAGAGGACAATCTACCGGTTACAGATGGATTCCGGTTAACTGTTCTGAACACTCCCTCAGGAGCTGCTTCAATTGGATGGACAAAAGTGAATGGCGATACTTCTACTTTCTATTGGAATACAAAACCGGTAGAAAGATATGTTGGAAATCCTCAAGTAATACAGGAGGATGTTTATACTCTGGATGATTACCAAGTAACTATTGATACAACTGAGACCGGTGGTCTTACTGCCCGATGGTATGATTTCTTTACAGGGCCGAATTACGATACCACCTTTCACCTACCATTAAAAGTAGAAATTATTTCCGACCCGGAAAATCCTATCGATATAAGTGAGAACACCTGGTTAATGGAATATGCAGTATTCCTACCCTGGGAATCCCGTAAAAACTATTACAGCCAGCTAGGATGGGATTTAGTACCCGGTGGATTAGCATATACTGCAGGCAGTGCCGGTTGGTATGAAAGGCATCTCGATATCCTCAATTTTGAAGAACTAATTATTGACAGTGAGACCGGCGATACCACGTATAACGGTTTATTAATGCAGACAAATCATCAGCCTGATACTTACGTTGATGCCTACGGTGATACAGTTACGCATACTGCTGTTGCTCCTTCACACGGTGATGAGTTTACTATCAGAACATATAAGCCGTTCCGCCAGGAAATCAGGTACGAATTTACTACAATGAAAACGCGGTACAACGCAGATGATATTGATCTTAACAAGATTCGTGTTGTTCCCGATCCCTACATAGTTTCTAATGAGTGGGAGACATCACAATTTGGTAAAAGGTTGATGTTTAACCATCTACCCAGTGAATGCAGGATAACAATATTTACTGTATCCGGAGATCTAATTGTAGAGCTTGATCATGCTGATAATAAGGGCTATGAGTTTTGGGATATGAAAACTTATAACGATCAGTTTATTGCATACGGACTTTATGTGTATGTTGTTTCTGTACCCAACGGACAAAAGAAGATTGGAAAATTTCTTGTCATCAAGTAATTGCCTATGTATATGGAGATAATTATATGAAAAAATATTTACTATTATTAATTCTAATCAGTTTAAATACTGTTAGCTTTGCTGGCGATTTTTCTAAAGTTGGTACTACAGCAGCACAGTTTCTTAAAATTGGTGTTGGCGGAAGAGCTATGGGTTTGGGCGGAGCCTTTACTGCGTTGGCAAATGATGTTACTTCGTTATACTGGAATCCCGCGGGTATTGCACATCTCCAAACTGTTTCGATTGCAGTTTCTCATTCAGAATGGTTTGCTGATATTTCACACGATTTTTTAGGTGTTGTTGTGCCTTTAAGCTCGGCTGATATAGTTGCACTTAACGTAATTGCATTAAACACCGGTGAACAGGAAGTTACAACTGTAACTCAACCTGAAGGAACAGGTGTATATTATGATGTCAGTGATCTTGCAATTGGGTTAAGCTATGCACGGGCACTAACAGATCGCTTCTCGTTGGGATTAACGGTTAAATATATTCAGCAGAATATGTACAATGAATCGGCAAGTACATTCGCCGTCGATATCGGAACTTACTTGCGCACTGGTTTCCACGATCTTGTAATCGCAATGAATATTTCTAATTTTGGCGGTAGTATGCAGCTTGATGGGCGTGATCTGATAACCATAACAGATAATAGTAGCCAGACCTCGGGTAATTACAATACTGATGCCTTGTTAAAGACAGAATCCTGGCCTCTACCATTAATCTTTCGTGTTGGTATAGCAATGAACTTTGTTGGTGGCAACGACCCAATAATTTCTTCCACTAATAATCGTTTTACTCTGGCGGTTGATGGAGTGCACCCAAACGATAACACCGAAAAAGTAAACATTGGTGGAGAATATGCATGGAGCGAAACAATTTTTGCACGGGTGGGTTACAAGATAAATTATGATGTTGAAAAATGGGCATTTGGTGTCGGATTTCAGATGAATGTTGGAAATCAGAAAGTAGGATTTGATTATGCTCTTATTGATTTCAACGACTTAGGCAAGGTCTCACAATTTACGCTTGAATTTAATTTTTAATATATTTTCTATTATTTCCGGCTTAGGGCGAGCTATTCTAGCAGACAAAGCTTAAATGTATTGCACTTATTATTCAATTAAAATAAACCAGATTATTATAATCTACTTTACTTAAGATTCTGAAAGGGAAAACAAAAGTGAAAAAAATATTTTCAGTGATTTACTATTCAATTCTAATTATTAATGTTACAATATTTCCATCCTTATATGCTCAGCAAGATAATATTGGTGGTCAAAAAATTGTAGGCGCCTCTGATATCCAACCTTTACCAAAGGGAGTTTTCATTCATCAATTGGATAATGGTTTGCAAGTTCTATTAATTGAAAATCCTGCTTTGCCAATGGTTGGCGCTAACGTTGTAGTAAAGGTTGGTTCGGCCTACGAAACTTTTGCAACCAGCGGAATGAGTCATATGTTAGAGCATCTTTTGTTTAACGGAACTGATACTTTAACACAGAAAGAATTATACGATGCAACAGATAAAATTGGCGGATACAACAATGCAAACACAGGCGAGTATTATACAAACTACATGATGGTAACTCCCGCTGAAAATATTTATGCAGGAATGAAATTACAGTCAGATATGCTCTTTCACTCAATCTTACCTGAAGAAAAATTTGAGAAGGAAAAAGGTATCGTAATGGAAGAGATTGCCAAATCGTTGGCTAACTCAAGAGAGCAGGTAGAAAGAAATATTATCTCAATAATTTATAAAGGTCACGCACTTTCTTTACCAACCCTGGGAACATATGAAACCATTAAGAATATGAATCGTGATGATGTTAATAAATTCTACAAAAATTATTATCTGCCAAATAATATGATCATGAGCGTTATAGGAAATTTTAATACAGATGAAATGATAAAACAGATTGAAGAAATCTACGGCAACGTATCACCCGGTAATGTAAATGTATCTGCAAATCCTATATGGGGAACGGGTTTTGAACAGCCCAAAGATAAATCAAAAATTGAAGGAGAAACTTTTCATAGATTTTATAAAGGAGACAATTTACTGGTTAATCTTATTTATGAATGGGATCGTCAACTTACATCAGAATTTTTTGATTTGCTTCAAATATCATTAAGCGATAAAGCTGAATTATTACAGAAAATATTAGATGAGAAATATCCTGATAAGGTAACAAAGGTTTCGTTTCAAATGAGAGAGTATCCTGTTAAGAAATATTTAGAAGTCACGTTGAAATTAACAGATGAATCAAGTCTTAATGAAATTATAAACTTATTTACTGATGAATTAAAAAAACAAAATTTCTCTTTAGCTCCTGAAATTATAAACACTGAAGCAATTAATACTAAAACCGCTTTTTATAAGAACATTGAGAAACCACATATGTTCGGAATATATAATGCAAGCACTATTGGAGAATACGGAATTGAATCAGTATTTGAATCTTATTCACAATCCGGTTATATAAACGCAGGTAAATTGTTAAATAATTTTTCAATTGTTTCTAATCCTGTAATAATAATTCAACATCCTTTTGTTTCGGAAGAAGATGCAGCAACTGATAATGCAATTAAGATAGAACTTTTTGAAAATGGAGAAATGAATCCTGTAGTAATTGCAAAACAAAACAATGCGAGTGAATTGTTAGCCATCCATTACATGATTAAAAACAAAGGAGCATACGAGGAAAAGTATGGTAAAGATGCTGCATTCATCTGGCATGATACATTTGGACAAAGAATGAAATCTCCGGAAAATAAAAAAGAAAGCATTAATTATGGATTAACTTTTTCTGTTAATGATAATCCATATATACCAATGGACAATATTTATCTGAGCCCTGCTTTTGGTTACATTCGTGTGGAAGGACTTGCTGATGATATTGCCGGAGTAACTGATTATTTGAACAACCAGATGATAAATTTTATACCTACTCAGACAGAATTTGATAACGCAGTTAAAAAGACTCACGGTGTTAAGATGATGAAAAAAGAGAACAAAGCTAAACAAGTTTTTGAAGATGCATATAAATCCATCATTTATGAACCGGAACAATATGTGTCCACAGGCGATCAGGTGACTTATGAGAAACTGTTGGAATTCGGCAGAGAATATTTCAATCCTCAAAACATGATAATTTCGGTAGTTTCGCCTGCATCTGCAGATGAAATAAATAATTATTTTTCAAATTTCGAATTAGCAGAAATTAATCAACCACTTAACGATCCGGCTTATCTTCGTAACTATACTGAGGTTAATCAAGCCCAAACTATCATTGATACTGTTGGAGGAGAGCAGGCATATTTGTTTTATGGATTTTTGAAAACTATTGATGATAATAATAAAGCTGCGTTAGAAGCTCTTTCATTATTGCTCGGAGATAAAATCATTTTTGATATTCGTGAAAAACAGGGTTTAGCCTATCGTATGAGTGCCGGGATAAATGTAATAGATAATACAGCTATGTTTTACATCAATATGGGAACAAGACCTGAAAACGTAGACATCCTTGTACCACAGTTCCCCAACTTTTTCACTGCAGAATTTGCAAATTCATTTACTGAAGATGAATTGGTTAAGCGTGTGAATATGTATTTGGGGAGAATGATGTTCAGAAGATTATCCAGCATTAACCAGGCATATTATTTAGCGCATTCATATTATTTTGATGATGATATTTTTGCCGATGAAGAATCGTTAACTAAATTGAAGCAAGTTACTCTCCAAGACGTAAAACATGCTGTGGAAAAATATATGAGTGTTGAGAATCCTGTTGAGGTTATAGTACGTTAGATGATCTGCAATCATTAGTTTAATCTGTGTCATCTGTGTTCTGTAAGATATTATATATACAATCAAAGAATTGGACAAACAAATGAGTAAAATAATTTCATTTTTATTAACTTTTTGGATTTTTACTGTTGCGGGTTTTGCACAAAACTCTCTCATTCATCATAAAATTGATGTAAAAGTAAATCCATCTGTTTCATTCCTTGAAGTAACTGATGAAATTACAATTCCTGAAAATTGGGCAAACAGTGAATTGAAATTTAAGCTGCACAATGCAATAACTGTTACATCATTAACTGAGGGAATTAATATTGAATTAATTAATAAAGACATGAATGCAAAAGATGTTGGGATGGACAGGGAAGAAAGTGAATCATCGAATGTTCTTTTGTTGAATGAATATAAAATTATTCTTCCCGAAGGACATTCCGGAGATCTCAATATTATTTTAGAATACAGTGGAAAGATAGAATCACCAATTGAACAAAGCGCAGAAAATTACGCGAGAGGATTCAATGAATCAGCTGGAATTATTTCTGATATAGGTGTTTATTTAGCCGGCTCTACTTATTGGGTTCCCTACTTTAGCGATGAACTGATTACATTTAATCTTACCGCTGCAACTCCTGCAGGATGGAAAACTGTTAGCCAGGGAACAAGAACAAAAGATGAGGATGTTAATGATCTACATATTGATGAATGGGATTCTCCCGAACCGATGGAAGAAGTATTTTTAATCTCAGCTAAATTTACAGAGTATGATTATACAATTGGTGACGTAACTGCTATGGCTTTTCTTCGCACACCTGATGAAGCATTAGCGAATAAATACTTGCAAACAACTGCGCAATATCTCGAAATGTACCGCCAGCTCGTTGGTCTTTATCCATATTCAAAGTTCGCATTAATTGAAAACTTTTGGGAAACAGGTTACGGTATGCCGTCGTTCACTTTACTTGGTGAAAGAATAATACGTTTCCCGTTTATTCTTCATTCATCCTACCCGCACGAACTATTGCATAACTGGTGGGGTAATAGTGTGTATGTTGATTTTGAAACCGGTAATTGGTGCGAAGGTATAACTGCGTATATGGCAGATCACCTTATTAAAGAACAACGCGGACAGGGGATTGATTACAGAAGATCGACTTTGCAAAAATTTACTAATTATGTAAATGAAGAAAATGATTTCCCTCTTACTGATTTCCGATCACGTTACAATGAACCGAGTGAAGCAATTGGTTATGGTAAAAGTTTAATGATGTGGAATATGCTCAGGCAGGATCTAGGCGATGAAACTTTCGTCAGGGGATTCCAGAATTTCTATCGCAATAATAAATTTAGAATTGCTTCATTCTTTGATATTCTGGCATCTATGGAAGAAGTTTCGGATAAAGACCTCGGAGAGTTTTTTACTCAATGGGTAACAAGAACAGGCGCGCCGGAATTGCAGATGAAAAATGTAACTGTTAATAAATCGAGTGAAGGATATACAATTGAATTCACTATTGCACAGGTTCAGAAAGAAGATCCTTTTTTCATAAATGTTCCTGTCTTCATTTACACCGAATCTGATTTTGTTAAAGAAGTTGTTGAGATGAATTCTAGAGAACAGAGCTACAGTGTTAACATTAGCAATGAGCCTTTAAGAATTGATATCGATCCTGAGTTTGATCTTATGAGAAGACTGCATTACAATGAAATACCGCCAGCGTTATCAACAGCTTACGGTTCAGATAAGGTTTTAATTATTTTACCTTCAGGCGAAGATAAAGCTGCTCTTGAATCTTATGAAACTCTCGCTAATAAGTGGTTGGAAGAGAAGCCGGACAAGTTTGAAATAATTTATGATAATGATATTGAATCTATCCCATCAGATAAAGCAGTATGGATTTTCGGCTGGAATAATGAATATAAAATTCTCATTCAAAATGGAGTGTCGGATTACAATTTTCAGTTGAATGATAACTCTGCAGATATTAATAAAAAAACAGTAGGTAAAGAAAACAACAGTTTTATTGTTTCGGTACGTAACCCCAATAACCCTGAGGAAGTTGTGGTGTGGTTAACCATCGGTAACAAAGATGCTGTTCCGGGATTGGTTAGAAAATTACCTCACTATGGAAAGTACAGCTACCTAGTTTTTGAAGGAGATGAACCTGCTAACATTGAAAAAGGACAATGGTCGGTTGTTAATTCACCTTTAAGCAATCTGCTCGTAACGGATAAAGAATTTGTACTTCCAAAAATTCCGAATCGTGAGCCGCTGGCTAAACTGCA
>Ga0255452_1092_pt1 | contig 9866 bp, 7 predicted proteins | sample ANMaggQLBNCT01D9_FD_182652 | JGI IMG/M metagenome (GOLD analysis project Ga0255452, IMG submission 182652) | Sediment cell enrichment communities from methane seep in Santa Monica Basin, California, United Staets - ANME aggregate JGI... | ecosystem: Environmental > Aquatic > Marine > Cold seeps >...
TGATGGCAAAACTGCAATCGACAATTCGGGCACTTGTTTATGATGCTGCATCATTTTCATTTTTAGGTAAAAAGCTTAATAAAATTTTTCACAGAGATAGCCCATCTAAAATATTTGCGTCATTGATTTTTGCAGAGATTAAAAGTGAATTAAATGATTTGAAGTTTATTAATGCCGGTCACTATCCTCCAGTCATTCTAAGAAATAACCAAATAGAGCAATTACAGAAAAGCGCACCAGCACTTGGATTAGTTAAAGATGCTACTTTCAGCGAACAGTATATCTCGCTTAATCAAAATGATTTTGTAATAATTTATTCAGATGGGCTGACTGAAGCACAGAATGAAGCAGGAGATTTTTTTGGTGAAGCAGGCTTGATGGAACTGCTGCAGAACAGACAATCCTTGACGTCTCAACAACTTGGTGATATAATTATTGCAAATGTAGATTTATTTGTGAACAAATTCCCAGCACACGATGATTTGACACTGGCTATTTTGAAAAAAGTTCAATAAAAAAGCCCGACAATTTTTTATTGCCGGGCCTAGTTCAACAAATCTTTCTTACTTAACTACTAACATCTTCCTTGTTAATTCGTTATTTCCAGAAATAATTCGATACAAATATAAACCGCTGCTTAAATTATCAGCACTAAATATTACTTCGTGAACTCCGGCAGGATACTCCCCTTCTGCGATTGTCTCTACTTCGGTTCCAATTGCATCATAAACTTTCAAACTAATAAAAGATTCTTCGGGTAATTGAAAGCTGATAGTAGTAGAAGGGTTAAATGGGTTAGGATAGTTCTGACTAAGTTCAAAACTCTTCACACTAAATAAGTTAACTTCAACTTCATTTGAGTATTTGAAAGAACCATCATAATCTACTTGCCTTAGACGATAATGATATGTCCCATCATAAAGCGGCTGGTCTTCGAAAGAATAAAAATTTCTTTCGGTTGTAGTTCCCTTTCCTTCCTTAAATCCAACCTCAATCCAATCAGTTTCATTTTCACCAGTACTAATATTTTTTCGTTCGATAAAAAATCCTTGATTATTTGTTTCGGATGAGGTTTCCCAGGACAAATAAACTTTTTCATCATCTACATTTGCTGCAAAATTATTTAACTCAACAGGAATTGTTGTTGAATCTTCAATAATTACATTCCACACACTCAGACTTCCCTGAAGACGCATCCAGATTGGATAGATTTTTCCATTCCACGCAGCGATGTTTGTATAATCACCAAAGAAGACTCCGGATGTTGGAGTAAAAGAAGATTCACTTATTTTGAAGTTATCAAATGTATTCCCTCCATCAGTTGATTTTGCAACAAACACATCAGTAGCTGCACCTGTAGTGTTTCTTCTGTCATAAAATACAAACCACAAGTGGCCCGTTGAATGATCGATTGTTGACCAAACAAAAAATTGATGCCTTGTCGTGTTATCATCATTAACTCTTATTGCAGACGACCAGATTGCTCCTCCATTGGTAGATTTAGACATAAAAATATCCGTATTAGTGACACCATTTCTTTGATCTGACCAAACAACATAAATGTTTCCGTTGTAAGGTGAATTACTAATATCACACATTGTAATCGGGAGTCCGTTGCATCGGGAAATTCCTGAAACATCAAAATCCCAACCGCCGGGTATACTGGAAACAAAAACATCAGTTCCCCAGGTTTGACCACCGTCGGTTGATTTATCAAAAACTAATCCAACAGGTCCTGCCCACGCAACATAAACTTCTCCGTTTGATCCTACACAAGGAACTGCACCTTCATCTGTATTATCACTATCAATACAATTTCCACTAACATCACTGATTGTAATTGCAGTGCTCCAGTTTTCACCTTCATCAGTTGATTTTGAAAATCTGATTCGGGAACTATCATTCGGATTTGAACTGCCGTAATCATCAAACTCCGTCCAGGTCATATATATTGTTCCTCTGTAGGGAGATTGAGTATGATCGACAGCCATCCACTCTTTGTCCTGATTTTTAGGAGCAACAAAACCAACTCCTACACCATCATTCCACGTTACTCCATTGTTGGTAGACTTCTGGACAACAATTCGGTCAATCCAATATCCAGGCGGAATTGGATTAGAAAGATGTGAGTAATAAAGATTTCCCAAACTATCAAACAATACAACAGGATCTCCCCATACTCCTAAAAGATTTGAAACAAGATGAGTTTCTGTCCACGTTAATCCGCCGTTGGTTGAGCGATAGAAATTATCGATGTTGGATCCTGCTGCCAGAATATCCGGATTTACAGGATTGATTGCAATTGTTACTTCTTCAGGACTTCCTGTATTATCAATTAATATATTTGGATATTGTGAAAGTACACTCGTAGAGAGGAAAAAAATAAAAGAAACAATTAAGTACAAAGTTTTTATCATTGTAACTCCAAAGTAAAATAGGTGAAGTATGTTTTATTATATATAATATTTACAAATTCAAATTGAATATTATTCTTTAACTAATTTATTTTTAACTCTGCCGCCTTTTTTCATAGGATCATCGGGATAGCCAAGCTCTTTCCATTGTAACAATCCTTCTCCTCCTTTACCATGGCAAGATGTGCATTTTAATGCGTTGTCAGAACTCATTACCATATGATTGATCGGCCAGTACATTTTAGTTTCTATAAAATCAACTGTCCCGGAGAATTCAAGATTTAACAGATTCATCCCTTCTTGTGAAGAACTTACCCAGTCATAAGTTTTTTGATAACCATCATCTCCATACAATTTTGGAATGATCAGATATTTATTTACCGGATCGTACGGTTGCTTAAATTTCACAACTTTAAATGGCGATATTTTTGAATTAGCATCTGAAATTTTTCCGGATGGTCTATTCAAATCTAGTAGCTTATTTTTTTCAATCTTTTCTCCAAGTTCATAATAGTCTGATGTGCTGTTATTCCAATAATATTCAGGTTTGATATTTTTTGACCAAACCAATTCACCGAGCGCTTTGTAATAATTACTTTCTCCAAATTCATTCATTACAGCCGCTAGATCCTGACCAGCTTTTGACCAATCCCTTTCCACAATTGAAGCTTCAGTTCTAGAATAAGTTGGAATATGACAAGTCTGGCAAGCCACTGCGGTATAATGTTTATTTAACAACTCTTTTTCATGTGGTGCAGAATCATGACAATTTTCGCAAGCAACCGGACTCTGACCTGATTCAGTTTTTGGGGAAATGTTATGTTTATCAGTTTCATGACAATCGCTGCAACCAAATCCTAATCCACCTAAATGAAAGTCAGTTTCTTCTGCTGGTTCAAAAAGGCTTTTATCCATTGCACCGCTTTGCATCATTACACCGCCAACTCCTCTGAAATGACAAAAGCCACAATTTTTATCAGTTGGTTTTCCGACACTTTGTGCTATTGCAAGTAAGTTAATCGCTGAATCACTCTGCGTTGCTTCGAATTTTAGTTGAGTATAAGTTCCAGTTTGTTCGTGACAAACAAGACAATCAATATTCTCTGCAACATTAAAATCGAATGATTCATCCTTTCTGCTGAATGGTAAATGACAGGTAGTGCACGGAGTCGAATTTCCGGATACTGCAATGCAAAAGTTGTTTACAGGAATGTGTTTTTCCTCATCATTAAAAATTTGATTTGAATCTGCAATGTTACTCGAAAGCCAATTCCAGTGATTAGATTGAAGCACTTCATCACCGGCTTCTTCGTGACACATCAAACATTCTTCAACAATTTGCTGGACTTTATCATAAGGTCCGAATAAGTTTTCTTTATGATCCTGAGCAAAAACCGTATATAAAAAGGTGAGAAGGAATAGTGGAATCAGTACTTTCATAATCATTGCCAGATGAGTTTTTCTATTTATGAAATTTCTATTAGATAAATTTACCAACTTTTTCGGTTAATATTATCCTCAATCTTATTTCATGATGATTAAACGACGGATATCAACCTTGTCTAAGTGGAATAAATATTGCATTTCTGACCTATTTGAAATAAGTTATAAGAAATAAATAATCATCATTGTGCAATTCATTCAAAAAATATTACTCTCTTTTATTCTAATACCTTGCTCAGTTTTAATTGCACAAGATTCAACAAATTCAAACCATAAATTATTTGATTACACAATCGCTTCGAGAATTCATTCCACCGATTATGTTCCGCAAAGTTTAAGCTACAAATTCTTCGATCCTCAGAAAAAAGAGCATTCCGCTATAGCAAGCCAACCAATTTTTGTAAACAGTGAAAGACCATTAATAGACGGAACAATATGGAGGACAAATTCTGAGGTAGACTATTTAAGATTGAGTTCAATGTTAGGAGCGATAGCTATCGTCAATACCATAGCTTATACATACCAGCGAAAAGTATGGTACACAGAGGAAACTACAGTATTCCATTCATTAGAGTTTATGAATGATTGGAATAAGTATCAGCAGATGGACAAGTTTGGTCACTTTACTGATGCATACTTTACAAGTGACCTTTCAGCAAAGATTTATAGATGGTCAGGCTTGTCAGGTAACAGCTCGGTTTGGTTTGGAGCTTTAACTGGATGGCTATGGATGCTTGAAATAGAAGTTTCCGATGCATTTATGTCTGAATGGGGATTTAGTTGGGGCGATCTAGCAGCTAATACTGCTGGCTCTGCATTTTTTATACTGCAGCAATTTAATTATGATGCACTTGGAGGAATTCAACCCAAAGTTAGCTGGCATAAATCTGAAGCCTGGGAAGAGATGCGATATCATAAAGATCCACAGGCTTTGATTGAGGATTATGAAGGAATGACTTTCTGGCTTACTGTTAATCCACACCACTACTTTCCTGAGAACTGGAAAAAAGGCTACTCTGAGTGGCTTGCACCTTTAGGTATTGCTGTTGGAGTCAGCGCGAAAGATATTGGTGCTTACCCCTGGGCTGGATATAAAGAATATTTTATTGGTCTTGATGTTGATCTGAGAAAACTTCCAGTTTGGGGAGATTCCAACTTAATGAAATTTTTCGCCAGCGAGGTGAACATCCTTCGTTTACCACTGCCAACAATTCGTTTTACACCCCAGGGAACGTGGTTTGGATTTTATTTTTAGTCCAACTTAATCCCAGCCACTTCCAAACTTCCCAATTACTTCAAGAAAAGCTAAGTATTAATTCTCTGAATTATTACTGATATTTATACCAGTAATAAAAATAATTTGGAGAATAAATTAAATGGCTACATTAAAGTTGAGTCGAATTAGGTTTAATAAAAAAGCTGTTCGTGATTATATATTCATTGCAATAGGAGCTGCAATAATGGCTATCGGCATTGGAGCTTTCCTCGTTGATGCGCGAGTTGTTCCCGGAGGCGTTAGTGGTCTATCAATGGCTGTTTACTATTTAACTGATGGTGCTTTCCCAATAGGTGTAACTATTTGGCTTCTGAATATTCCACTGTTTATTTGGGGAGTTAGAGCCCTTGGCCCACAATTTGGCGCAAGAACTTTTTTTGGATTTACTCTTAACTCTTTTTTTATAGATCTGTTCAGAGGTGAATTGCCAGGATTAAATTTCATTCAACTTCAGAACACAGAAACTTTTGTTCAGCTTCAGCAGAATGACTTTTTATTTTCAATATTAATCGGCGCTGCTTTACTCGGAATTGGTCTCGGTATAGTTTTCAAATTCAGAGGATCAACAGGGGGAAGTGATATTGTAGCAACGATAATGCAAAAACGGTTTGGCATTAAACCCGGAATGGCAATAATGATAATTGATTTCTTTGTTATCTGCCTTGCCGGAATTGTAATTGAACTTAAAGATTTGGGCGGTGAAAGAAGTGCAATGACTTTAACTTTGTATGCACTATTTCTTCTTTTTGTTTCCGGAAGACTTGTCGATGCAATTATTGATGGATTCGATTATGCTCGTACTGCATTCATAATCTCAGACAAAAATGATGAGATCGCAGAAGTGATCATGAACAACTTCAGTCGTGGAGCAACTGCAATTAAAGCCAGAGGTCTCTACAAAAACGTTGATAAAGAAATAATTTTCACTGTTGTTGCTTTGAGAGAACTTGGAAAACTTACAAGTGCAATTAAACAGATCGATCCCAACGCTTTCGTTACTGTTAATAATGTTCACGAAGTCTTAGGTGAAGGATTCAGAAAAAGGATATGATACTAAAATTGATTTATTCACGTAATTAATCTGTTTTACACGCTTTCCATATTTATTTATAGGGAACCTATCGGATGTTAAAACGTCTTTATTTAATAGAATTCAATATTTTTTTAATCAAAAACCAGGAGGAATAAAATGAAAATTAAATTCACATTTTTTATACTATCTCTTTTTTGTTTGTTAACGATCGGACATTCAACGATGGCACAAAATGATTTGGAAGATCAAATAAATAAAATTAATGGAAATGTTGATAACATAATCATTTCATCAGATGGGGAAGAATATATATTTGAAGGAGCTGACGCACAAAAATTGTTTAAGAAAATGAAGAGTAGTAAGAGTAAAAGTTTCGTCTGGAATACATCGGACGATGGTTCAATGAAAAAGAAAGTTGTTATTGTGGATACGGATGGAGAGAAGGATGTTATTGAAATTGATGGAGATGATGATGATGTATTTATTGTCAGAACTGATAAAGATTTTGATAGCATAGATTGTGGAATGACTAAAATAGTTAAAGTTGAAGTTGAAGACGGTAATAAAAAAGTTACCGTGACAACAAATGAGAACGGTGAAGAAACAACGGAGGTTTATGAAGGCGAAGAGGCTGATGAGTATTTAGAGACAATGAAATCAGATAATGATGAATACCACATTGAAATTGATGAAGACAACGATGGTAAAAAAGTAAAGAAGATTATTATTGAAACAGAAAAAGTAGAAAAGAAAAAATAAATAATTTCAACTAATTGAACAGGGGCTTTTACTTTTTTGCAAAAGCCCCTTTAAGAGTTAAGATATTAGAAAACTTCATTTAAACCCCACCTACAATTTTATAGTTATTTAGAGGACGAATTGTATTATTGCACTCTTTCAATTCATTATTATCAATTGTTTATCTTTGCAAAAAGAATATACTCGGGACTTTGTTATATGGAAGAAGAAATAAAAAGTAAATATCAACACGTTTTTAATTACGAAGCCGATAGACAAAGGAAGCACTGGGCATTAATAATATTAATAGTTAGCACACTTATTTTTTCACTTACTATTCTAGGATTAACCGATTGGATATCTAATCTTACATCTTCTTTTCTGCTGAATAATCTTGGATATACAAATAAATGGAGTACATATTTTGGACCAGAGTGGTTCGTTGGAATTAACAAAGATATTGCAGCACTCGGAGGATTTCCTTTACTTTTTATTTTTCTGGTAATAATCATTATTTATTACAATTTACGCAAAGAATCACGAAGATTGTGGAGATTGTTATTTATTATGGTGGGTGCAGGAATACTAATGCTGATTTCCAAGACTACTTTTGCACATGAGATTCCAGATGACCCTATCGAAATTCTAACAAATCAAATTTCTTCTTTCCCTAGCGGACATGCAATGATGGGAACTATCTTTTATACTACTCTTGGTGTCACAATTTCACGTAGACAGCATTCACGAAAGACAAAAAGGCTCACGTTAATTACAGCGACTGTAATTATAATTTTAATTGGAATAAGTAGAATATTACCTGGGACTCATTCAGTTACGGAAGTATTTGCTGGTTGGTCACTTGGTATGATTTGGCTTTGCTTGTGCTGGATTTTGGAAAGGCGAATTAAAAAACGACTTAATGAGAAAGCTAATTCATTAAGTCTTTAACTTAATAAGTAAAATGTTTAATTGGTTCGCCCTTATCACCTATCTCTGTCATCGCTTCAATACCAAGTTCAAGGTGAACATCTGAAAATTTCTTTGTTACTTTTTTATCCGATTCTTCTGTCTTTACACCTTCGGGTAGCATTGGAATATCCGACACTAATAACAAAGCACCACGGGGGATTTCATTTACTAATCCAACAATGAACAAAGTTGCTGTCTCCATATCTATTGCAATGGTGGAAAGCTTGCGAAGATAATTTTTGAACTCACCATCCCACTCCCAAAGACGTCGATTGGTTGTGTAGACAACACCTGTTCTGTATTCAAATCCTCTCTGGACAATTTTATCCGAAACAAATTTGTGAAGCTTAAAAGACGGTAATGCAGGAACTTCAGGTGGTTTGTAATCGTTGCTTGTTCCCTCGCCTCTTATTGCAGCAGTAGGAAGAATAAAATGACCAAGCTCGGTTGATTTTTTTAGTCCGCCGCATTTACCAAGGAACAAAACTCCCTTTGGTGAACGAGCAGAAAGTAAATCCATAATCGTTGCAGCGTTCGCTGAACCAATTCCAAAATTAACAATTGATAATCCATCTGAGTTTGTAGCTGTCTGCATTGGTTTGCCGATACCTTTTATATCGGTTTTGAATTTAGCTGCAAACTTCTCAACATATTCCTGAAAGTTGGTGAGCAGCATATAATCACCGAACTCATCTATCTTTGTTCCAGTATAACGTGGCAACCAGTTTTTTGCTATATCAAGTTTTGTTTTCATATAAAAAGAAAAATAAATAAAAATTATCTAAAGATTTTTTAGCAGGTTTATTTTTTTTATTTCACCTGCAACAATTATAGTCTCATCTTCCTTAAAAACGTGATTCGGATTCGGTATCGCTTTTACTTTCGAGTCACTCCTTTTACCGGTTTTAATTGAAAGTACATCGACACCATAATTCTTCCTTATATCAAGTTCACGGATTGATTTGCCTATAAAAGATTTTGGAGGAGAAATTTCAACAATTGTGTAACCTTCCATAAAATGGAACTCTTTCTCATCTTCTTTCATAACAATACTGCTTGCGATGTTTGATGCAATTTCCATCCTCTCAATTTCTTTCTGGTAGGCATCCTGTATATCCTTACGCCAGATGTAGCCTATCAACTTGTTCCCGGTCTCTGAATTAACAACAGGTAATCCCTCAAGATCATAACGACTCATTTTATCCAGAGCCATCTCGCAATTTGATTCAGGAATTACTACTTCAAAATTTGTGTTTGCGATATCTGCAGCAATAAGAAGATTTTTCAATTCATCTTTTTCAAATAAATGATCTTTGATATCATTGATTGCAATAATTCCTTTAAGATTATTTTGTTTTTCAACAACCGGATATTCAGATGATTTTCCTTTTAAAACCTTATTGACGATTTGATTAAAATTATCCGAATCTCCTATCGATTCTACATCAGTTTTATAAATATCTTTTACATACAAAGATTCCATTACATTAACTTCCATTCCTTCCTTTATACCTATGTTCCGCAGCAATAGTTTTAGCGTATAAATTGATTCCCTGGTTAATTTAGTAGATATAATCACACTAATAATACAGGTAATCATCAAAGGAAGAATGATGTTGTAATCATTTGTTAGCTCGAAGACAATTATAATTGCCGTGATAGGTGCACGCGTAGTTCCCGCGACTAATCCGCCCATAGCAACCAAAGCATAAGCACCGGGGGTAGCAGTAACTTCTGGGAATAATGAATGAACAACGTAGCCGAAATAGAAACCTAGCATTGCGCCCATAAAAAGTGACGGGGCGAAAATACCTCCGGATCCACCGGAACCTAAAGTGATGGATGTAGCAATAATTTTTATGAAGATAAGTGCAAGTGCAACATACCAGAGCATATTTCCGTAGAGTGCGTTATTAATTGTATCATATCCGACACCCATTATTTGTGGAAAAAGCAGAGCAGTTGCTCCAATAAGTAAACCGCCTATTGCTGG
>Ga0255452_1094_pt1 | contig 9675 bp, 9 predicted proteins | sample ANMaggQLBNCT01D9_FD_182652 | JGI IMG/M metagenome (GOLD analysis project Ga0255452, IMG submission 182652) | Sediment cell enrichment communities from methane seep in Santa Monica Basin, California, United Staets - ANME aggregate JGI... | ecosystem: Environmental > Aquatic > Marine > Cold seeps >...
AAACAGGGTGGCACTGTCTTTTGTTAGATCCATATATCCCAATTCATCCAATACCAAAAGATCGATCCGTCCTAATTTGGATAACTCTCTACCAAGATGGCCCATTAATTTTGCTTTTGCCAGATCATCGACAAGTTCCTGGGCAGTATAGAACAGGACACGTTTTCTTCTCTCACAAGCTTTTATCGCCAAGCCAATCGATAAGTGCGATTTGCCAATACCAGGTGGCCCTACAAAAATTATGTTGATCGCTTTGTCAAGATATTCCAACGTGCTAAGATTCCGTATCAGTTTTTCATTTAGTTCTGGCTGGTATGTAAAATCGTATCCATCAATTGTTTTTATACAAGGAAAACCCGCTCGACGTATTCTCTGGTTAACTGACCGTTCTATCATACCTTCATATTCTTTTTCAATAAGATTTGACAAATACTCTGTATAATCGAGCTTTTTTTCAGCTGCTATTTTAGCTTCTTCTTTATAGATCTCAGGGATATGCTTTAGTTTCAATTCTTCAAAATAGTGTTCAAGATCATCCATTCATATCTCCCCCTGATCTTTCTACAAAGTTTTCAGTACAATATGAATCCAAACTACGAATTACACCAGGTGGACTCAAGAGCGACAGATCATTTACCTGATTCAGTTTGGGGATGAAAAGAGGCTCCGAATTTTGATGTAATAGATCAACAAACAGATCGCCCCGGTAAACGTTGTATTGATCACATAACTGGATCACATTCTTGATATCCTTCTTGCTGAAGTGTTTGGCTGCTTCAACGATTATTGTAAGATGTCGTGATGGATTGATCCGTTTCTGAGCTTTTAGTTTCTTTAAAAAATCTTCTTGGCATGGGACAATTGTTAAGAATTGTTGTGATAAGAAATTCCATGTTCCTTTAGTTCCTCTGTATCCTTGAAAATGTTCCTTATTCATGAAGATCTTGCCTTTTTCAGTTCTCTCCAGGGTATGTTTTGCCATTAGTTTGTTCGATTGGGAATATACTTCTAAATATCTGCCTTGACTAATTCGTATCCAGACATCTCTACCTGCGAAGATATGAGGAACACTGTATCTGTTTCCATCAACTGAGATCAAACAATCAGAACTAACTTTGCGAAATTCTTCAGAAATACCAATAAATCTATTATTTGGTAATGGAGAAAGCACTGCTATTTCTTCAGGATTGAACAATTCAATGGGTGTTTTCTTTGTTGTTGTGTGGATGCGATGATTTACTTGTTTTTCAAAGTCTAAGAGTTCTAAAGAGAAGTCTTCAAAGGATTCAAACTTATTGTCTGCAATAAAGTGGTTTTCAAGGTATGAAAATGGATTTTCTACCTTTCCCTTAGACCAGGGGTGGCGAACCTCTGATCGTGATGGCTGGAAACCATAATGGCTGGCAAATCGAAGATATCTTGGATTCCACTCCCTCTTCTTTGCATCGTATAATGTTGCATGATTATCAGTCTGAATCCTTTCAGGAACTCCTCCAATTCTGCTTAAACCTTCTTCTAATGCTTCAAATACAGATGATTGGGTCTGGGATAGAGAATACATGTATGTTCTATATCGACTGCATCCCAAAATTAAACAGAACACCTGGATCTTGATCAGCTTGCCTTCGATTATTACGGTGTATGGCGACCAATCGAATTGTCCTTGTTCGCCGGGCTTTGTTTCATATCGCATATAGGCCCGTGTAAATTCTGTCTTATACTGTTGAATGTACCTGTAAAACGCGGAACTTGAAACTTTGCAGCCCTTTGAGCGTAGATCATTAAGAACACGACTTCCTTTTAGTTTCTTAACAAAGTATTGCTCAGTGATATATTCCTGAAATGGTTGTAATTCCGGATTTGTATATGTCTTTCTTTTATATGCTGGTGGATCATCTGATTGTAGCGCATTTTTCACAGTGTTCCTCGATAAATCGAGTTGCTTTGCAATTGACCTTGTTCCCAATTTGGGATTTCGTTTCTTTAAGTTCCTTATTGTTATCCAATCTTCCATTGAGATCACCCAAAACCTCCTGAAATAAAACAGGAGGATTTTAGTATATGGTGTGGGTCAATTTTCAATGGGAAAAGTGGGTCAATTTTAGGTGGGAATTTTCAAATGATAATAGATTTATACTTTAATACCAAATACTTCAACAGGTGGTCAATATTCCCGGGATAACAGAAATCATAAGGGACCCCAGCGGTGTACCTGGAATGGACCAGATCACAGATGGCGGATTCCCAAAAGAGACCAATATTCTATTGCTTGGCCCCACCGGGGCAGGTAAATCGTCCATGTGTATCCAGTTCACCAAATGCGGTCTGGAACTTGGTGAACAGGTATTGTATATTTCTACACAGCTTCCGCTCTATGACATGAGGGCAAAGATGAGGCAATTTGGGCTTGATACAGGAAAATATGAAGATGAAGGAAACCTGGTCCTGGTCAATCCACTTTCAAAGGAAATCAGTGGTGCTGATACCGATGAACAGATGCAAGCTGCCAGGTTCGTTGAAGTAGAACATAACATAACTACTATTGCAAGCCTGATCAATGAAGGAAAGAGGAAATTAATGAAAGACCAGATCAGGATTGTAATAGATTCACTTACTGGCCTATTATTAAATACATCCGATGAAGGATTACATGAACTTTACAGGCTAATAGAGACCATAACACGCAGGGTCCGGCTCCAGAAACATGTAGCACTTTTCACCCTTGCTCCGGCTATTGATGAGCGCACCATAGAGAGGTTGAAGTTCATAATGGATGGAGTGATGGAGTTCAAGGTAGAACTTGACTTTGATACACCAGAGAGAAAACTTATAATCCACAATCTCCTGTTCACGGACAAAGCAATTGGGCGCTATAATTATATCTTAACTCCCCATGGAATTATACTGAATCGCTATTAAGGGAGGCACTGTTAATCAGTGCCCAAAAATAACCGGGATATGATATTGTGCGTATCCACTTCAAAAAGTATGGTCAAATGCAATATTAATGTAGACACAGATTTCACAGATTACACTGATTTTCACAACCACTATCAATCTGTGTAATCAGTGTAATCTGTGTCTCAAAGTTCAGAGCACTATAATCAATTACCATTTAATTTGAAGGGGATACTATTGTGCCGTTATTACTGATCCGATAGATTATTTAATTTGTTTTTCAGTCCGCCTATGAACTGATACCACTGGTATATCATTGCAATAAAAGCTGCAAAGAAAATGGCTTCAGTAATCTCCCAGAGGTAATATGTCTGTATGCCTATATTGAATTTCGCAAATCCGGACACAGCCTTAATTGCAAATGAGGCCCAGGCTATGGAAATGTATTTCCATGTATCATTAATGAGTTCCATATTCAGGAACAGACGTGCCCTTATCACATCAGATTCAACTTTACGGGATATAAGAAGTATCTGGATGATCAGGAATAGTGTTATGAAGGCGGCTTCTATATTATATAACCACATAAATGTTGTTACATAATCCATCTGGTCCAGATCCAACAAACCTTCTGTTTATTCATTCAAAATTAATATGGATCATGGCACATATATTTTGTAGTGTAACTTTTTTAATTGATAAATGTTAATATACTTTATGCCACATTGAAACGTTTTCCAATTAAAAGGTGGTGTATCCGGAATATTATCAATACAGAGCAAAAACGAAAAAGTGACTATAATCATTTCTAATGAGGACCCTGCCAGCCAGAACATAAGGGACATGCTGCAGCAGATCAGGGACTGGAACCCTCTAAAGGTTGATTGTGAAAAGGTCATTGCAGCCTTTGAGTTCAAAAGGTTCAGGCTGGTGGAAATTGATGGACTGCATATCTACCAGGACGGGCTTGACAGGCAGCTGGAAGCATGTGGATTGGATTCGGATATTATAATCTTTGCTTCCAGGCACCGCAGTAAAGACGGGAGACAGATACTTACCGTGCATCCCACTGGCAATACGAAAGAGGCAAAGTTTGGAGGACATCCCATGGAACTGGCTGCCGCTGCCCCCCAGGCAATGCGCTCCATCTTTTTGAATCTAAAGACCCTGGCAAAGAATGAGGATTTTGAGGTTACACTTGAAAGCACCCATCACGGTCCCAGTGATCTTGAAACGCCTTCCCTTTTTGTGGAAATAGGCAGTTCAGAGCAGGAATGGGTAGACCCTGTAGCAGGTGGCATTGTGGCAAATGCAATACTTATGATCGACAATGAAAATGTACCCGTGGCTGTTGGTTTAGGAGGCAACCATTACGCACCCAGGCAGACCAAGTTGATCGAGGAAACGGGTGTGGCTTTCGGCCATATATTCCCCACATATAAACTGGACGACCTGGACGAAACACTCGTAAGACAGGCATTCGACCGGTCATGCGGGGATATTGCATACCTGGACCGAAAATCCATGAATGCCAGGCAGCGTAACCGTCTTACTGAAATCATTGAGGGTTTAGGGTATGATGTATTGCGGGAGAGCGATATCAGGGAAATGGACGGGGTACCGTGGCAGTTCTGCCTGGAGTTAAGGAAAAAGATGAACGATATCTGTCCTCAAGGAAGGACAAGGATTACGGAAAGTATCAAATCTGACCTTAAGACGGCCTGTAAGAGCTGCGTTTGTCCCAAAGTGAAGGTGGCCACTATAAGCCCTGAATTGTTGCGTGAAGCTGAGAAAGTTGACAGGACAAAGCTTAGGAATTTCCTTGATACACACAGTATTGCTTATCTGGAACACAGAGACGGATCTTTCTCCCATACCATTATTGGAATCGACGACGATTGCGCCCGTCTTGTTGCAGAAGAACTCACAAATGAATGCATTAATATACTAAAAGAACACTACGACATACGGTATGAAAAGGATGAGGGGATACTCTTCCTCATCACTAGTAAATTCAATCCAGCGCTTGCCAGGGAACTTGGGATTATATCCGGACCTTTGTTTGGTGCATTGGCAAGGGGAGAGACAGTAACTGTTGATGACATGACAGTAAAGCCGGAAATGGTTTATGAAATTGTTGAAAAACCTATACGTGTTAAAAATATATATATTGATTAAATAAAATTGAGGGATGAAAGGATGGAGTCCATCATTAAAGAGGCAATCACGCGGGCGGATATGGAAGGAAGGACACAGGCCATGAGACCAATGGTCGAACTTGGCCAGACTGATGCGGAACTGGAAGAGGTTCTTCAACATTTAAAGACGAATATCCGCGTGGTCGGTTGTGGAGGCGGTGGTTCAAATACCATCCAGAGGATGACCGAAGAGGGTATAACCGGAGCAGAACTCTATGCATTGAATACAGATGCTCAGCATCTTTTACATGTTATGGTCGAACGCAAGATACTGATCGGCCAGAAGAAAACCAGGGGACTGGGTGCAGGCAGCCTGCCCCAGATCGGAGAGGATGCTGCAAAAGAGAGCGATAACGAAATACGGGCAGCCGTTGAAGGGGCCGACATGGTTTTTATCACTTGCGGATTAGGCGGTGGTACCGGCACGGGCTCAGCACCTGTTGTAGCAGAAGCTGCCAGGGCCGAGGGTGCACTGACAATAGCTGTGGTCACACTACCATTCAGTGTTGAAGGGGCTATCAGGCGTAACAATGCCGAAGCAGGCCTTGAACGTCTCCGTGACGTGGCAGATACGGTCATCGTAGTTCCCAATGACAAGCTCCTTGAAGTTGTACCAAGGTTGCCTTTGCAGGCAGCATTCAAGGTATCGGATGAGGTGTTGATGCGTGCGGTAAAAGGCATTACCGAACTAATTACCAAGCCCGGACTGGTCAACCTGGACTTTGCAGATGTGAGAACAGTAATGCAGAAGGGCGGAGTTGCCATGATCGGGCTCGGCGAGTCTGACAGCGAGGATAAAGCTGCCGAATCTGTACAAAAGGCACTGCGCAGTCCACTGTTGGATGTTGACATATCAGGGGCGACATCGGCACTTGTCAATGTTGTTGGCGGACCCGATATGACCATAGCTGAAGCCGAGAGTGTGGTTGAGGAGGTCTACGCCAAGATCGACCCCGAGGCCAGGTTGATCTGGGGTGCCCAGATAGATCCCGAACTTGAACATTCAATCCGTACCATGCTTGTGGTCACAGGCGTGAAATCTGCACAGATCTATGGTAAAGGCAACGCCCGGAACATTACCAGTCGTTACGGCATTGATTTCGTGAAATAATCACATGTTTAGATTGGCAGGAAATTCCTGTCAATCGAAAGGTATTTTAATCTTCAATCATACTTTGGGCTTGTTTTATCTAAACGATATAGTAATTGTTCCGTATATGGGATGTGAAATCTATTGGCAAAAGAACCTGCAAAAACACCGATGATACCGTTAAAGCTCAGTGAATACACCCGGATAATCAGGCTTACCCGCAAACCAACAAGAGAAGAATTCATTACAATTGCAAAAGTAGCAGGTGCAGGCATTTTGATCATTGGGGTTATGGGATTTATAATCTATTTCTTCCTTACCGAGATCCCAAAAATGGTGTGAGTCAACCAAAGTTTATTATATTAACTATACATTATGGGGCTAAGTGAACCGTCACATGAATGAGGATACAATCGGAGATACTGAAATATATGTGGTGAAGACCACTGCCAACCAGGAGCGTTCGGTAGCAAATCTCATCGCGATGATGGCAGAGAAAGAGCATCTTAATATCATGGCCATACTCGCACCTGATGAGTTGAAAGGATATATACTGGTAGAAGCAAAATCGCCCGACATAGTGGAAGTGGCCATCCAGACCCTGCCGCATGCCCGTAGTCTGATACGGGGAGCATCCACCCTTAAAGAGGTTGAACATTTCCTTACCCCGAAGACTGCTGTTGTAGGGATTACGGAAGGAAGTATAGTCGAACTCATCTCAGGTCCTTTCAAGGGTGAGAAGGCAAGGGTCAAGAGAGTGGACGAAACACATGAAGAGATTACAGTGGAACTCTTTGAGGCTATGGTACCTATACCTATCACTGTTCGCGGTGACAATGTGAGGGTATTGAAACGAGAAGAGCAAGAATAGAATTAACGAGATCATTTATTCAAATAATAACCAGAGGAATAAAAAATGGGCGATATAATCGAAGCATTAGTACCAGGTGGACAGGCAAATCCCGGTCCCCCGTTGGGTCCTGCCCTGGGACCGCTTGGCGTGAATATCAAAGAAATTGTGGATAGTATCAATGAAAAGACTGCGGACTTTAACGGAATGCAGGTTCCTGTGAAAATAATCTTTGATGATAAAAAGAATTACAATATTGAAATTGGAACACCTCCTACCTCTGCATTGATATTGAAGGAATTAGGGCTGGAGAAGGGATCGGGTAATGCCGGGACAGAGAATGTAGGTAACCTGACCATTGAACAGGCAGCTAAGGTTGCCAGGATGAAACGTGATGGCCTGCTGTCCAGGAATTTTGAATCGGCTGTCAATGAGATTATCGGTTCCTGTATACCCATGGGTGTGACTGTAGAAGACATGGACCCAAGGGAAGCACAGGAGGCGGTAAAGGCAGGCAAGTTTAAGGATAAGCTGGAAGCCTGATTCCGGACAACCGATAATTTAAAATACTTATCACACAGTAGAAGGAACTCCTTTACACAACCGTAGAAGATCAAGTGGTCGTTTGCGAAAGGCAAATACTACGGGAGGATTATATGACATTTGAAGATATATTAGAATCAGTAAAACAGGCGCTTGAGCAGGCGCCAGAGCGCAATTTTTCAGAAAGCGTAGACCTTGCTATTAACCTTAAAAATGTTGATATGAGCAAGCCTGAGAACCGTGTGGATGAAGAGATCATCCTTCCCAGCGGCCTGGGAAAATCTATTACGATTGCTGTTTTTGCTAAAGGTGATATTGCCCAGAGGGCGACAAGTGCTGGCGCAGAGATGATATTAGACCCGGAAGAGATTGAAAGTCTGGGGGATGATAAGACAAAGGCACGTGAACTTGCTAATAATGTTGATTTTTTCATATCAGAAGTTGCTTACATGCCTTCCATTGCCAAGGCAATGGGACCTATCCTGGGACCGAGAGGCAAGATGCCCGAGCCGTTGACTCCTGATAAGAACATTGAGGATATAGTTAATAAAGCCAAGAACGCAATCAGGGTGCGCAGTAAGGATCGGCTTTCATTCCATCTTCCAGTTGGACGCAGGGATATGGAACCTGAAGCACTGGCCCAGAATATCGAGTCAGTCGTATCCAGGATCGAGCACAAGATGGCAAGTGGCAAGCAAAATATCAAATCTATCTATGTCAAGACCACAATGGGACCTGTAGTGAAGGTGATCTAAATGGACGCAGAACACCACAGCATGCATATACCCAAGTGGAAGAAAGATGAGATAAGGGATATTAAATCCAATATAAGGGATTACCCGGTAGTTGGGCTGGTAGGTATCCACGGACTTCCGTCGAAGCAGTTCCAGCAGATGCGTTCAAGTATCAGGGATTCAGTGCTGATCAAGGTCAGCAAGAACTCACTGATAACAAGAGCATTGGATGAATCTTCTGGAGATATTAAATCCCTGGGGGATTATCTTGATCAGGAAACGGGTTTAGTATTCTCGAATGATAACTCGTTCAAATTATTCAGGCTTCTCAGTTCAAGCAAAACTCCAGCTCCTATCAAGGGTGGTATGAAGTCTCCAAAGGATATTACTGTTGAAAAAGGACCAACTGATTTCCCGCCCGGGCCCATTATAGGTGAACTGCAATCAGCAGGTATTCCCGCAGCTATTGAAGGCGGGAAAGTGGTTATACGGGAAACAAAAGTGGTGGTTAAGGAAGGTGAAGTTGTCTCACAGAATCTGGCAGCCATGCTGGCCCGTCTTGAGATATATCCACTTGAACTGGGCCTGGTCTTACGAGGCACCTTCGAGGATGGTATGTTGTTCGATGCATCAACTCTTGCCATCGATGAAGGTAAGATATCACTTGACTTCACAACAGCAGCCAGCCAGGCGTTCAACCTGGCAGTCAATTCGGCATACCCGACCACGACCACCATTCAGGCACTGCTTGCAAAGGCAGCATCAGAGTCAAGGAACCTTGCAGTGAATGCAGTGATATATGAACCTGGAGTGATGGATATATTGTTGTCCAAAGCCCAGGGTCATGTAATGGCACTGGCAGGCCTGGTATCGGATGAAGCCCTGGACGATGACCTGAAAGCAAAGATGAGTGCCGGGGCTGCAGTGAGCCCGGTTGTGGTCGAGCCAGAAGAGGAGGAGACTGCTGAGAAAGAAGAAGAGGCTGCTGAAGAAGAAACTGAAGAAACAGCAGCAGAGGGTCTTGGTGCCCTGTTCGGATGAACAACAAAGAAGAAATTATAGTCAACAATTAATAAAAGGTGATAAGAAATGGAATATGTTTATGCAGCACTTTTACTGCACAATGCAGGTAAGGACGTAACAGAAGATGCAATAACAGGTATCTTGCAGGCCGCAGATGTCGATGTGGATGCAACAAGAGTGAAGGCACTGGTGGCATCACTTGAAGGCGTCGACATTCAGGAAGCTATCGAGAAAGCCGCTTTTGCAGCCCCGGCAGCAGGAGCAGCAGCAGGAGCACCTGTTGCAGCAGCCGAGGAAGCCCCGGCAGCAGCCGAAGAGGCCGCAGCTGAAGAAGAGGAA
>Ga0255452_1095_pt1 | contig 9606 bp, 8 predicted proteins | sample ANMaggQLBNCT01D9_FD_182652 | JGI IMG/M metagenome (GOLD analysis project Ga0255452, IMG submission 182652) | Sediment cell enrichment communities from methane seep in Santa Monica Basin, California, United Staets - ANME aggregate JGI... | ecosystem: Environmental > Aquatic > Marine > Cold seeps >...
GTTCGCCTGGAAATCCCCGCCGACTCCCACGAAATTGTGGCAATCACCCAACCGCCAGCGTCTGTGTCGCATCCGATGCCTCCTGCTGACTGAAGCAGGGCGGGATGCATTTCAGGCGTACCGGAAGAAGATAATTCAGGTTCTTCGGCGAGTTGGCGGAGAATTAATAACACATCAATGCAAAACTAACTTTGCACATACAGAGCACCTAAACTAAAGTCAAGAGAGGTAGTGCAGAATGAAGATATGGATGTCCAGAGTAACAGGGAGCTGAAATCTCAAAGAATTCAACAACGGTGCCGGATGCACCGGAGCAGATTAGCGCGCCATGTGAATTAGTTTTAGGCTGTCACATCTTTAAATAGGCTCACCCCACCACCTTCCCCCGAAACATCGAATACGTATAGAACGCGTAGTAATCCGGAAGATCCAGAATAAACTCCCGCGACTCAGGCAGACACAGCCGTTGAAACTCAGCCCAGTCCCCTTCTGACAACTCCGCCCCCACATCCACCCACCGCATCTCAATAAGCGCAGTAAGTGCGCTCCGCATCTCCTCAGATAGCGGGGCGCAGACATCACTCGCGAATGTCTGCACAGTAACATCCTCCATGCCTGCACGACGAAACCACCCCATCATGCGCGAGAAATGCAACTCAGGCGCCATCCCCTCAACAAACGGGGCGATCCCTGAAGAGGTCGCATCCAGATGTGCCTCAAGCACTGGATAGCCTGGGAGCAGTTGTTGGGAAGACCATGCGATGATGATCACACTTCCGCCGGGCTTTACCACCCGTGCAAGCTCCTTTAATAGCGGCAGGGGCTCTCCGGGCGCGTATCCTGCGCAGTTCGCACTCCACACCCAGTCGAAAGTATTGTCGTCGAAGGGGAGGTTGTTCATGTCCCCCTCCTGAAAAGAGACTTGTTCAGGGATGCCTGCCTGCTCTGCAATGCTTCTCGCACAATCCAGGAATTCCGGGGACAGATCAACGCCTGTGACATGCCCGGCGGGTCCCACTGCCTCTGCAAGCAGCATGACCTGCAAGCCAATCCCGCATCCCACATCCAGCCCCCGGCTTTCCTGCGGGAGGTTGAGCGCATGAATTGCACGGCGAAATATGGGTTCTTGCAGGGGATTTGTCAGCATCAGGCTCAGCAGGTAGGTTTCTGTGCCAGTCATTTTCTTATCATCTCCAGCAACAAGTCCATTGATCATCAGCCATCTCCCCCAAGCACCTGCATCATACGCTCCCGATAATCCTGAAAAGCCCCCCTCCCCGCATCAGTCAGCCGGAGCATCGTGTGCGGCTTTCGATCTACAAACTCCTTCACAATCTCAATATACCCCGCAGCCTCAAGCTTGCTCGTATGTGAGGAGAGATTGCCGGGAGTAAGCCCGGTCTGGCGCATCAGGAAGAGGAAGTCTGCGCTCTCGACAACGTAGAGGTATGCCATGATCATAAGCCTGGCAGGTTCGTGGATCAAGCGGTCGATTCCCGCGATTTGCTGGAGCTCTTCGCTGCTGCCGGAATCAATTGCTGGCATCAAGCGCCCCCTGTAGTGGCAAGCGGATACCTTCGCAGGAACCTGGCGAAGATGAAAAGCCCGCTAATGAGAAGAAACCCCCCCATAAGCACCAGATATAGAATCAACCCGGTACGCCCGGAAGCAAAATCTGCCAGGGAAAAGAATAGACCCAGAACCACCGACAGTATCGCATATCCGGTATAACGGACGTTCCCGGATCTGGATTGCGCATGAGCAAAGGGTCCGACCAGGATCATCCCGAAAAATAGGGGCGACCACTTCACCCACTGGGAATAATCTGTCACTTCACCAAAGATAGAGATAAGAGTGAACATGATCACGATAACTGCGACCTCGAAGAGAAAGACGCCTGTCAGGGCGTCCTTTGGATTTTCCTCATGGAATTTGACAAACCCGATTCTGGGATGGGTGTACCGCCTACGGATAAACTCCACAATCCTTCCGGCAAATACTATTAGCAATATATAGAACGAAAAGACAGGGGAATAGAAGAACCCCCCGAATGTCATAAGGATCAACCCCATCATGACTTCCATCAAGCCATCCTGCTGGGAATCGCGATATGCCTTTTTTTCTATTTCCTTCAGATTGATATTTTGTGTCATTGCAATCACCTCGATATGTTATTATAAAGATGTTTGCAGTATATAGTACTTTGCATCACAAAGCTGTTTGAGGTAATAGTATGTAGATTGTAAGCATCTCTGGCTGTACATGGCGACCCATGTTTGCCAATCAGAAGTAAGGGTATTCGGACATACTGGAAAAAAAAGCAATACGGATAAAGTTTTATCCACCCATCTTTTTCATCATTTTCTGGATATTGAACTTGCCGCCCCTCAGTCCCTTGAATGCCTGCTGCATCATCTTGTGCTGCTTAATAAGAAGCCTGACATCCTCCTGTGATGTCCCGGAACCAATAGCAACCCTCTTGATACGGCTGCTGCCTATTATCTTTGGCTCTTCCAGCTCCTTCTCTGTCATACTATCCATAATGATCTTGAACTTTTCCAGGGTACCCTGGGTCGTCTGGAACTGTTCATCAGAAAGGTCAGTTCCCTTTGGAAGCATGGGCATGTTTGGAAGCATCTGCATGATCTGCTTTATCGGACCCATCTTATTCATTGCCCCAAGTTGTTTATACATATCCTTGAGCGTGAATTTGCCCCGCATCATACTATCTATATCGAACTCATCCTCATCGATCACTTCCTGGGCCCGCTCGATAAGGGTCTTGATATCCCCCATTCCAAGCAGCCTGGATATGAACCTGTCAGCCTCAAATTTCTCAAAATCCTCTGGTCTCTCCCCTATACCGATAAAAGCGATCGAAGATCCGGTCTCTGATACAGCAGACAGCGCGCCGCCGCCTTTGGCAGTACCGTCCAGTTTAGTAATAACCACACCAGTGATGCCGATAGACTGGTTGAACACCTTAGCCTGTTCGCTGGCCTGCTGGCCAATAGCAGCATCGATAACCAATAGTTTCTGGTCAGGTTTGGCCATGGCAAAGATATCTTCCATTTCCTTGATCAGGTCAGTTTCAAGAGCATGACGCCCGGCAGTATCGATTATCAACACATCGTAGCGGTCAACAGATTCCAGTCCGTTACGTACTATCTCCACAGCATCCTTATTATCTTTCTCACCATAGAATGTAACATTCAGACGGCTGCAAAGAGTACTCAACTGTTCATAAGCCCCGGGCCGGAATGTATCAGCACAGATCACTGCCGGTTTTAAGCCCTTTCGCTGGAAGAAACTGGCAAGTTTTGCCGTGGTAGTGGTCTTACCGCTTCCCTGCAGGCCCACCATCATGATCTTTTGTCCGGCAAGTTTAACATCGGTCCCCTGACCCATTATGTTAATGAGTTCATGATAAACGATGTTGATCACATGTTCCTTACCGCTCAATCCGGCAGGGACATCCTCTTTCAGGGAACGTTCCTTGATCCGCTGGGATAATTCCATTACCAGTTTGACATTTACATCAGCCTGGAGCAGGGCACGCTGTATCTCTTTAACGGCAGCGTTGACCACCTTTTCATCGATCCTGCCCGCTCCGGCTAATTTTTTAAGGGTATCCTGCAATGAGCTTCCGAGTTTATCCAGTACCATGATTATCTCTCAATAGTGAATGCCTTCAAAGAGTGTTCCCAAGATAGATAAATGTCTATCATTAGATGAAGAATGCAAAAGTGATCCAGGCAACCATTGAAAGAATTACAGAATGTTTCAACCCGGCCATGACCTCGCCTTCCCCCATCTGTCCGGCCACAAGTCCGGAAGAAAAACCCATTATTAATGATGCATGGAAGAACAGGCGCCTGAACATATCAGGATCGAAAACACCCATAAATTGTTCTGCTCCGCCGCCGACTGCGTTTGCTGATATACTGGCTTCTGACATTACCGGGATAAAGGAATACGAAAGTATACCAATTACAAACAGGAATACCCCGAATGACATGTAACTGATTACCACATAGATGATCATTTCACTTGCACGATCCTTTTCCATCATTTTAAGGACATAGGCATCCTTGGCAGCCACTTCCAGCACATCCGGTACGTTACCGCCGGCCCGGCTGGCCTGGTTGATCAAAGAGACTGAACGGTATATAAGCGGCGTAGCAACCCGGTCTGCAAATTTGTCAAGGGCATCTTCAAATGATATACCCCATGAAAGCATAGCATTTATCTTGGCAATCTCAATAGTGAGATCTCCATACTCACCTTTAGACACCGTGCCAACAGATTTTGTCAGTGTCATACCTGAGCGGTTCATCTCGGCAACGTCCCTTAGGAAATTTGGGAAATACTGTTCAATCCTTTTGACTCTACGTCTTCTTAAATGATGAAGAAATCCGGGAGGGACTATGGCTATGAGAATCGTGAAAAGCAATACGTTATCAAATGCAGGTGTAAATCCTGTCTTTAGACCTCCAAGTACCAGGAAGATCAGGGCAATAGGTATACTGATCAATATTGCGTAAGCTGGTTCTTTTCTAATTTGCTGTTGGGGTGATTTTATGAAACGGCGGATATCGATCCATTTTCTTGCTGCTTCCATCTGGAGAAGTACTTTATCCTTTTCAAGTAGTGGGTCATCTTCTGTAAACACTTCTTCATTTTCGTCAATTGCAATAGTATCCTCTGGAAGTGTTTCCTCTTTTTTATCAATCGGACCAGTGTTCTCCAAAATATCACACCTCCGGGGTCATGCTATTGACAAGGATCACAAACACTAAGCTTCCTAAAGGGATTACCAGGTATATCAACAGGTACATGAGCATCAGGTTCATACCGCCCATAATGGTCATGACCGACATCATAACGATCAGGAACAAGGGTCCTGCCACAAATGCGGTCACATAGGTCTCAGCTATTAATCCGAGTGTATCAAGGAACTCCTTTTGTTCCCGCTTGCTTTCTATAACGAACTGTTCTGCCTTAAGCTTTAAAAATGATTCCAGGTCACCACCGGAAGATACGATGGTTATTGCGCCCTGTAAGAATTCCTGCATACGATATGATGGTGTAGTAGATGCCACATTCTTCATGGCCTGGACAAGATCATTGCCCAATACTTTGATATCCCTTACCACATATGAAGCCTCTACTGCAGCTTCCCCGTAAATCTTGTTCTTGGCAAGACTTGAAAATATGTCCACAGGAATGACACCAGCGCCTGACATTGCAGACATGTAATGTACAGCATAAGGAAGCATCGTGTCAATACTCCGTTTCCTGTTGCTGTTAATCAGCTTTGGATAGTTCAGGAATGCAATAAATGTACCTACGCCGAAAATACCCATGATAACGACAACGGAAATAATCTTTAATGTCAGGTTTCTATATTCATGGAAACCTTTAAAAATATCAGTGATAAATGAACGGGTAAAAATAATATCCGGTGCGCCGAAGGCGGATACAACTAAAATTGCAAATAACAATCCCACCGCCACCATTAACAGTGAACATAAAACCGCCAGGGAAAGATACATATCAAAACTGATATTGAATCTGGTCTTCAGCAATTCCTGCCTTAGGTCAAAATACTTGGCACGTCTCTTACTGAAGTAGCTACCAAATAAACGGTATGAATATGAGGTAAGATACCTAACTACCATATAATTCCTTCCTCACGATTTCCATCAGGGTGTCAGGTTCACGATAGTAAGTTACGACTATCTTGGCAACATCCTCGTAATGCTTCACGTTCTTCATCCGCGCCCATTCCAGGATTTCCTGCCTTTTCTTTAATTCTTCCTTGATGCGATCATCATCCCACCCACGGCTATGCATCACAGATTCCACTACATAGGACCTACCTGAATAAGAAAATTCGTCCTTTGAGGCCGACCATGTGAACACCTCATTTGTTAATAATTCACCTGTCCTGGGATCGACACCCACAATCTCAGTTATGGATTTGGCCCTTCGCACTCTTTGTTCACCAATCCTTACCTGGACCTGTATAATTATCAGGTCAAGGGCCTGTAGCATTATCCTGGGAACATTGATGGGGGGATTTTCAAGTCGGTGTACTACAGACTGTACGGAATCCGCATGCATGGTTGAGAAAGTAGTATGACCGGTACTCATAGCCTGGAACAGGACATAGGCTTCGGCACCTCTTACTTCACCTACAAGCATGTATTCAGGCCGCTGCCTTAAGGCTGCCCTTAACAGGTCATACATATCGATGGCCCCGGTTTCACCTCCGGTAAAAGTCTCTCTTGTTACACCTGCAATCCAGTTGGGATGGGGAAGGTTCAACTCCCTGGTATCTTCGATGGATACGATCTTAGTTTCAGGTGCGATAAACAAAGCTACTGCATTCATGGAAGAGGTTTTCCCTGATGCAGTACCTCCGGCAAAAATGATGTTCTTGTTATTTTCAGCAGCCAGCCAAAGGTATGCCATTGTTGAAGTTGAGTAGGTATGGTAGTCGATGAGATCAGGTGGGGTCAGCGGGCTTTCCTTGAATTTCCTTATGGTAAAGGAACTCCCCCTGGTTGTTACTTCTCTTCCAAGGGTCAGTTGTATCCTTGAACCGTCTGGCATTGTAGCATCGAGTAGAGGATCTGCTATGGAGATGTGCCTTCCGCAAATCTGTGCGATACGAACAACAAAGGCATCAAGTTCGTTCTCATCATCAAAAGAAGTGTTTGTTTCTACTGATTCGTACTTCCTGTGGTACACGTACAATGGTGTATAGGGCCCATCACAGGAAACATCTTCAAGGTATGGATCATGCATTATGGGATCGATCTTTCCATATCCCATGAATTCGCTGTAGATATGGTATAAAATCTTTGTAAAGGACACCGTGTCTATTTTTATCTGGTAATCCCATAGAATATCATATACTTTTTCCTTGAGGTATTTCTTTGCACCGCTCTCTTCAAGCTCTTTAAGGTTAGCATCAAGTGTTTCCATGAGCCTTGTTTTTATTTCAGAGAACAGTTCTTTTTCTCCCGGGCTCATTTCAGGTTCAAGTACTTCATAAAGGTAAGTATGAGTACCCGGATTATATGAAATTCTGATATAAGAATAAGGTTCATTTACAGGATATAATTCGACTTCCTCAAGAGAATAATCATCATCTAATGTAAGTTCGACCAGTGCACCGTGTTTTTCAGGATCATATTCCTCCAGCACTATCCTTTCTGGCTGGAAATGATTGACAACACGCTGGATCAAATTTGGTTTTTCAATAATTTCTTCTTCCACCTCAGGTTTGACAACCTCTTCTTTCTCTACGTGGGTGATCTCCATCAGGGTCTTCTCCCAGACAGATTCGACAGATTCGGGCAGCATTACCCTCCTGTGTTCAATTACACGGCTGTCTCCAAGGCGGGTTCTCAGCGTCTCAATGTCCAGTTGATCGCCACCGGGCATAATCAGGTCTGTTAATAATTTCTCTTCTTCACCTGTTTTCTCTGTTAGGTCCTTTATTTTGGACTCCTCATCAACTTCTTCTTCATCGTCAGTTTTTTCTTCACCAGGTGTTTCGTCTGCTACATCACTAATAATCCGTGTATCTTTAAGGGGCTTCAATTTCTCATCTGAATTTTGTTCATTTTCACCCTTTTCTGTGTTATTCATTTTACACTCATCCCGCCGAAATAATTTCAGATATTTTCAATCATTTTTATCCATGTTAAATATAATATGTTTAATATAATATGCTAAATTAATAGTTAAGTAGTTACATATATAGTAGGTAATAGGTTAAATTTTTTCATCTTATATTTAGAGATTATTAAGTACTTATAAGTAACGATAATTATAATATTAAATCCTTATGCCTGATAATCTACATTTAGCATGTAGGGAACTTATTCTTCAGATAGTACAGGGAAATATCGAATCTGAACTGGAATTGAACAGACAAAAAAAGACTGTGAGTGCAAAATATAAGTTTAACGGGTTGCCGAGCAATGCCGAAATCCTTGCCAAGGCCCTTCCTGAAGAATATAATAAGGTCATTGAAATGCTGCAGCTCAAACCTGTGAGGACCATATCGGGCGTGGCTGTAATAGCGGTTATGACTTCTCCTGCACCTTGTCCCCACGGCGTCTGCCTGCCATGCCCTGGTGGCCCTGATTCAGAATATATATCGCCCCAGAGCTATATGGGAGAGGAACCTGCTGCAAAAAGGGCCATACGGCATGACTTTGACCCTTATTTACAGGTTGCAGGGCGCCTGGAACAGCTTACACAGATAGGTCATCCTGTGGATAAAGCTGAACTTATTGTAATGGGCGGGAGTTTCACTTCCAGGAGCTTGTGTTATCAGGAATGGTTTGTCAGGCGTTGCATTGAGGCCATGAACGATTTCGGGGTACGGCCCGATGCTGGTAAGTTCAGATATATTGATGACGTGCAGGCCGAAAATGAAAGCGCTGTAGTACGTAATGTTGGTATTACCTTTGAGACGCGCCCGGACTGGGCAACCAGGGATGAAGTGGATCAGATGCTGCACCTGGGAGGAACCAAGGTTGAGATCGGCGTGCAGAGTACCTATGATTTTATCCTGGGCAGGATCAACCGGGGGCACGGGGTCTATGAAACTGAACTGGCAAACAGGGTGCTGAGGGATTCTGGTTTCAAGGTTGGTTTTCATATGATGCCGGGCCTCCCGGGTTCATCTTCGGATATGGACCTTCGGATGTTTGGGAGATTGTTTGAGGATGAGAAGTTCATGCCAGATTACCTGAAGATTTATCCCACGTTGGTCACGCCCGGGACCGGATTGCATGAACTGTGGGACTCGGGTGGATATCGTGCCCAGGAGGTTGAGGAGGCGGTTGAACTGATCGCGAATATTAAAGCCCTGCTGCCTCCCTGGGTCAGGCTGCAGCGGGTGCAGCGTGATATACCTGCGTGGCAGATCCAGGCAGGTGTGACAAAAAGCAACCTGAGACAACTGGCAGGGGAAAGACTTGCACAAAAAGGAGGGAAATGCCATTGTATCCGGTGCCGTGAGGCGGGTCACAAGGGTCTTAAGGGTATCAAGCCCGGACATGTGGAGATGATATCCCGCTCATATCGTTCATGCGGCGGGGATGAGCATTTTATCTCATTCGAGGATACTGAACATGATGTGCTGGTAGGGTTTATCAGGTTGAGGTATCCCGGTGCTCCGCACAGGCCTGAGCTTGAGGGTGCGGCCCTGGTTCGGGAACTCCATGTTTATGGGCCGCTGGTGGGTGTGGGGCTAAAACCGCAGGCAAGGGAATGGCAGCACAGGGGATTCGGGGAAGAACTGCTGGCTGAAGCTACAGAAAGGGCCGGGCAGGCAGGTTTTAGTAAGCTTGCAGTTATTAGCGGGATAGGTGTGAGACCCTACTACCGTAAACTGGGTTTTGAGCGGGACGGACCTTATATGTCCAGGTTCATATAGGGGGATTGGTCGATGACGATTGGAGTTACCTGGGCATGTTTTCGAGAAGTTTAAATTGATACGCATTTTCTTTGGTGTAAAGAATTGGGGGGGAATATTTTGAGATAGAAAATAGCCGGACAAGATGAAAAACTGGGAGGAAT
>Ga0255452_1096_pt1 | contig 9576 bp, 7 predicted proteins | sample ANMaggQLBNCT01D9_FD_182652 | JGI IMG/M metagenome (GOLD analysis project Ga0255452, IMG submission 182652) | Sediment cell enrichment communities from methane seep in Santa Monica Basin, California, United Staets - ANME aggregate JGI... | ecosystem: Environmental > Aquatic > Marine > Cold seeps >...
CTATGACGGTAGGGGTGCCTTCGATTATTTTGTACTGGACAAGGGGGTAGCGGTAGATGAGGCGGTCGGTGTTGTGCTGGTGGAGGAGGGTGTATTCGTTGAACTTGGTTGCGAAAAAGCCGCGGAGCTGGGAGGCTGAGGCGCGGATTGGGCGGGAGGAGGCGAGGGTTAGGGTGAAGGTTTGGAGGATCATATTATCATGGTTGAGACTTCAGTATTCTCTATGAATTGGGCTCCAATATTTGAATCATATTCCATGTCACAGAAAATACCGTCTTGTTCTTTGTGTTTCATTACGTACCAGTAAGGCATCTTTACTTCGTATAATCGGCGTTTCGAAGGTGGCAAAGATAATACTTCATCTTTGAATGATGAAGGTATTACTGGAAGCTGGCGATATTCAGTTTTTCTTGTAATTTCATTTAGATTGTCTCTATTTGGATTATCAAAAATTCCTTTAAGCCTTTCTTGTGTCTTTGAATATTGCTCACTTGCACGTTTGAAATTGTCTTCAGATATAATATCAATATCTGAATATACATTTTCAACAATTTCTATGAGATTGGACTCAGTTATTTCTTCAGGTGAATTTTCAAATGCCTGAAACGACTGTTCTAATAGTCCACTCGAATCTGAATCATAAATTAGTTTAGACGTTTTTGATGGTTCATATATGAACACATAACTGTCTGACTTCGTCCGCCTTCGATTTACCCGACCTGCCCTCTGAGCAATCGCATCTGGTGGCGCACATTCGGTGAACATAACGTCAAAATCAATGTCTAGTGATACTTCTACAACCTGGGTTGCAATCATAAGCTTGGAATCATCAATTTGCTTCTCTTTTTCCATCCTATCTTTTAAGATGAATTTTGAATGATAACAAATTGGATTTAAGGGTTCCAGTATCCCATACAGTTCTTGACACTTAGCCACATTATTGACGACAACAAGCGTTTTGTTCCCATCTTTCACTGATTGCTCAATTTCAGGAATTGCATCATCTATGTATTTATCAAAAGTTTTATAGCGATTTCGAGATGATTTCAACAGGGTTTCATCACGTATGACATTCACATCTGGAAGTGCATCCGAAAATAAGTTGATTAGATATTCTGGCAAGGTCGCACTCATCAGCATGAACCTGGTTCCCGAATCAGAAAAGTGCTTAATTGATTCCATAATTAGACCCAATGTCCAGAAATCATAAGAATGAATTTCGTCAATAATTATTACGCTATTTGCAGCATTTGCTTCTATCAATGTCCATTTTCCAGTGTTAAATCCAGTTGCCAATAGCTGATCTATTGTGGCTACTGTCACTGGTTTTATAAACGTTTTATCAAAAAGGACATTTCGCATTTCATTCGTATTTTCATCTTCATCCTGAAACATAAAAGTCGCTGTTGAGTGCGTGAGCCCAACGTTTCCTTTTCCAAAATAATCTTCCAGTCTTTCGAATATGCTGTTTGCGGTTACCATGGTTGGCAAAAGATAGATAAGCTTTCCTCCACCCAAATCTTGCAAATTATTCAACGCCCATAAAAGAGATGCTTCTGTTTTCCCGCTTCCTGTTGGTGCTACTGCAATGATGTGACCGGATGTATTTGCACATTCGTCCTGAAACGGTAGGAGTCCATAAAATTTAATCTCTTTTTCTACGCATCGTTTTTCAATCTCATTGAATAAATCATCTGCATGTGCTTTTAAAGAATAGTTGATATTAATTCCGGCTGAACCATGCCAATCAGCATAATGGAGAATCGCTTTTAACAGCAAATAGGTAGGTCTAATTGATTCATATACGGGTTTGGTTTCGTTTTGTACCATTTTTGGAAAATGATTATTGAGGAATATAAATGCCCTCTCATACGGATCATCTTTTGCATTGAATTCAAAAAGTTGTTCAGGAAATTTATATCCTTCCTCTATGAAAATATTTTTTGCTAATAGCAATGCACTCTTACCCCCTTCCATATTAATAGAGGGTTTTTTACTACGACTTTCTCTATCAAATGAAGCCATTGTTGGATTAATTTTCTTATGGTGCCCAAGTATTACTAATGCTTCAAGTGGAATATTTCCGATTAGCTGTCCATGTTCTTGTTTTGACAATGCTATATTTCCGGCAATGGCATAAAGAAAAGAGACTAACTCGTGTCTATAATTTTTACTATAGTCAAACCGTTTTCCTTTCCGACTGACATCAATCATTTCCTGAAAAATTGCGGTATTCTTGCCAATGTCATGTAGTACTACTGTTAAAAGTGAGCTTTTTAAAAAACGCTCCTCACTAAATCCAAATTCATTACAAAATCTTTGAATCAGATTCTTTTTAGCAGTTACTGTATCTTTCCACGCACCATATGCTTTAGTTATGTGTTCATCATAGGATTGATCAGTCTTTCCCCAGATAATTGGATTCATTGTAACACTATGTTGTTTCCTTCGACAGTATAGCCGTCTATTGGTGTTTCAACATTCACAGATGAACTAATAAATGTGAATGGCTTGCGTTCGGCAACTCTTCGCTCATCACCATCAAATGTGAATTTTGTTGGTAAACGAAATACTTGTGGGGTGTAGACGGTTTGGGTAATAGGAAGATTATCAAAATCAATATTATGCTTGCAAGACTTTAATATATCCTCAGGTAGTACTGTGTGTTCGAATTGGCTGAGTTTTTCAGATTTGACAATTGAAATGTCTGTTATTTGGATAATCTTCAAAAGATCGTCACTATTTCCTGCTGTAATCGGATAAACAGGTGATAAAAAAGCCGTCCTCAATTTTTCAAGCGGCTCTTTATTTTGTGAACCAAACGAGATTACAAAGTCATTGTGATATAGATATTCCCGAATAAGAATGCTGTAGTGTCTTCGAGATTTAATATCCTCGTATGAATAGTTTTTTTCTTTGCCAGTGATTTTCCTGTAATTCCAAAGGTCTTTCATCATTCCTTTATGCGTACCATATACCCCAACCAAAATTTCATTTTGTTCTGCATATTCATGTGCATCTTCTAAATTCAAGCCAATTGCTGCCCCCAGCATTCCAATGATTGCAGTTTTTGGAGGCAATGGCAGAGTTTTATGGAATGTATGTGTTTCAGGCACACGAAATGATGCTGTAATTGCATGACCTTTGATTGAAAAAAGGAACATGATAACCTCTATCTATAATATTCGTCAATCCAGTTTTTCATCTCATCAAAAGCATCTCCGATGGATTTCGAATTATCTACCTCACCCACAAAAACACCATTACGCATTCCAATTACAGATGCTACAGTTTCTGCACTGTAATCGCTCAAAGTCTCTTTGATCATCTCTGTGTTCAACAGATTGCCTTTTACCTGAACACTTTCAAGGAATATCGGATTTTTTGTTTTTAACATGGCAGCTGCAACAAACTTTGGTGAAATATCTGCCAAAAATCGGGTTTGTCTGCCTGATGCCCATAGATTTTTTATTGCTGTAAGCAAATCCTTCACTCGTGCAGCTTTTTCTTTATTATCGATCTCTTTGTCTTTGTCAAAACCATCTCCAGAACCAACTCTATCAAGTTCAATGAGAATTGTTCCCCTGTACATACCTGAATGAATTTCGGTTTCAAAAATATTCGGATCCCCACCGGCTTTTACACCCATGTAATTTGTGCCAAAATCAAGATCACCCATGTAGGGATTTTGAGCGATTAAAGGAGAAACGCGTACCACAGAAGTGCGTTTAGTTGATTTTCCTTTTGATCCATCGGATCCTGTCTCTGTTCCCATATAACCAAATAAATCGTCATCAATGTATTCTGCTGGTTTTTGCTCGGTTGTTGCTGCTCCTTTTGCTTGAGATGCAGATACACCTTCAGAAAGTGTTCTATTCAACACTTCGAGTTGATTTCGCAATGCCCTTCTAACAGCTTGAGAAGAAACATAGGGTAATTGTTCTGTTCCTACAGATATTTTTTTGATACTTGAGATATTGTCTGCTTCTTTATCTGATCCATTCAATGAAGCGAACGATACAGGCGTTAAATAAGTCAAAGTTAATGCTTTTGCAGTTTTCATATTGTATCCTCCTTAGTTTGTAGTGGTCTCTGTTGTTTGGTTTTGTCGATTTCCAGCATTAAATGTATTCAATGCAGCAATCATGCAAAAATGTTTGAATTCAGTAAAATTATCTATAAAATCTTGACCTTTGTTGTATAGGTCAGCTGTTATCAGTGCATCATATTTCATTTGAATTCTATTAATTTCATTCAAAAAATCTTCTGGTTTCCTTGCTTTCCTTAACTTGAAAAGATCGCCTTTACCTTTTCTTCCGCTATGGCTGATACTTATTCCAATTGTCTTACCTAAACTAACGGCTGTGTCAATAGTTGCCTGATCCATTCCTGTTTCACCTTCCTTTAATACTTTCTCATATAGTATAATAAAATCATTTAATGGTTTGATGTATTGTGGTTTTGATTTATTAATCCTGAAAACGTGCTGTTCCATAAGTTCTACAACACTCTGTTTTTTGAGTATTCGCTCACAAATTCGATTCCTCACAATAGTTCGGTTTTCGTTTTTCTGCTCGAAATCAATCAATAATCTCATAACCTCTTTCATATTGATCTCATTTTTCTCTATATGATTTAATAATCTAAATAGATAGATCGAATCTTGGAATGGCCAAATCATTTTACCCATGTGAGTATCACCAAGGGGTTCGGTATGCATCACAAAAAAGTCTAGTGGTGCTGTGGAAAGTGTGATACCATAAAGCTTACCAAAATCAAGTTCACTTTCATCCTCTTTTGTTGTATCTTTCGATAATTTAATTTTATATAACGTATAGAGAAATGCAAAAAATTGCTCAAATTGTTTTGGAAAATAACCACCTAACCGATTGTCAAAATTAGTAAATAGTTTCGGGTCATCGATTTTGATTGGTTGAAAACTTTCATAAATCTCATCCATCTTTTTTAAACTTGTCGAATATGGGAAATATATATGATTATCTCCACCATTCATCGAATAAAAACCGTTAACTGGTACAAATTTACCAATGAAATTACATTTCCAACAAACTTTTTCAGGTTTGCTGGCAATCGAATTGAATGATAGTGCACCAGAAGATCCTGAAATCATTGGGTACACTGTACCACCTATTTCACTTAATGAATGTGATGCTTCACCACACATGAAACAATTTCCTTTCCCCTTGTCAGGTTTCACATTTATTTCAACTTTTGGCTGTATTGCATTACGTCCGTCTATGAGCAAATTAGAAGAACCTATCTTTAACTTATTATTGGAAATAAATTCATCAAACCGATTCTGTAAATGTGCACACTCATCAGGAAGAACTTTTCTTTTGACATTTTTACCAGATTCCACAAATTCTTTGGTTACATATTTCACTTGTTTTTTTGTCTTTCTAGGGGCCTTATTGAAAATTACTCCTGCAATACCCATTGATTTTACTTTTGGAAAACGAACAAATTTATCCTCTAATGAATTATAATAAAATCCAGCATTTTCATCTCTTTGTTTTTCTGTAGATGTATTGTAATATTCAGACAAAAGAGAGTCATAAGTTTGATTGAAAAAAGAATCCAGATTTGATTCAGTTCCCTTGAACAAAACACCATCATCCTTAAGCTCCATTTCAACATCTAGATATTCAGGATGTTCTTTTTTTGCAATTTCATATAAGCCCAATAGTCCAGAATCCATCCAGAAATGATTAAGTTTAGGAAAATTGACTTCAATTGAAGAATTACTCATTGATTTCTACGCTCCCCTTTTTGAAAATCATTTCTGTTTTATTTAGCATATTATTCTCCATTTACTTCTCCAGCCCACCGCCGCCATCCCTACTATACCTTGGCAGCAGGCACCCAACTCCGCAGGAGTTGGGTATATCTGCGTTCATCTGCGTTCATCCGCGGTTTTTCCATACTGTCAACCACCCCATTCATTATAAATTTAATCATAGCGGGGTGAAAGTATTATTCCAATTATCATATATAACTATTACAGTATCGCCCTCGATATACTTCACTTTTCTGCCGTTACATTTATTAGTAACGCAACAAATGTTACAAACCTGACAAACATGGAACTCACAGGACATAAGAAAGTGCACATCGCACCCAAGGGCTATGAGATAGACCGCATCGAGCTGGCCATAAAAAAAATCGGTGCAGACAGGATTTACCTCATAAAAAACCCAAAAGAAAGCAAACAAGGCCTCCTCTATCTTGACGAACTCACCCGCAGGATAACCAGGCTCATCCCTGAAGAAGAACTCAAAATACTCGAATGCCCGATCTGGGATTTCCAGAAGACCATGTCCCTACTCTGCGAACTCGTGCGCCGTGAAAAGTCTGCAGGCAACTTCGTCTACATCAACCTCTCATCAGGCAGCAAACTATCAGCCGTAGCCGGCACACTGGCCGCCCTTATGTACGGTGCCACACCCTACTATGTGCGGGCAGAAGAATACAACATCGAACTCCCCGAGACCACTGATGGCGAGATAAGGGGAGTCACAAGCGGTATCAAGGAAATATTACAGATTCCCATATATACAATCGAGCCGCCAGATGATGACCTTATCAGGGCACTCGCAGTGCTCTTTGAAAACGGCGGCAGGATAAAACAAAAAGATTACATCTTCGCCCTTGAAGAAAAAGGACTGCTCAAAGACGTCACTTCAGGCAGTGGCAAGCGAAAAGAAGTTACAAAAAAAGGATATGCCAGGGCCAAAAGGCAGTACTTTGAGAAACTCGAAGACAAAGAATGGATAGTCAAAAAGGGAAAAGGACGCTCATCATTTATTGAGATCACAAAAGAGGGGGAAAATACCTTCCAAACATTCAAGGATGCAGCCGAAGAATAACGTAAGGATCTAGATATTTTCGGGAGATATTTATTGCAATAAGAGAGAGCAGCAAGATTGAATCTATGCGGTATCGTGGAGTGCACCCCAAATAACGGACAAGTAGTTAAGCAACTTTTACCTTTTGGGTGTACATATGAAACTAACAGAATAGAGTTATAGGTTGCATTGTGCCCGAAATATTTGAGCAAGACACATCTCATTAAAGTGGAATAAAAAAATGAATAAGTATGACGTTATAGTTGTAGGTGCGGGGATTAGCGGACTTCTGGCTGCGCTCACACTGTCAAAGCATGGTAAAAGAGTGTTGGTGCTCGAAAAAACGGGGCATGTAGGCGGAAATTGCAATAGTTACATGGTGGATGATTATCAGGTCGATACCGGTCCCCATGCCATCACGCATCTTGCAGTTGGACCATTGAAGAGGCTGATGGAGAACTATTTTAATTACATGCCAGTGTTTGAGGATTATGGGAATTATTTCATCAGAACAGAAGACAGTTTCCAGAAGGTCCCATCGAACTTGAAGGATTTTATCACATACGACATTCTTCCAAAAAAAGACAGGCTTGTGCTGTCACAGGCAGCTACAAAAGCTCTTACACTATCAACTTTTGGTATAGACCTCTCTAAACAATCAGTGTATGATTCACTGCCGCGTACCCTGTCAAAGGATACATATGATCTTGTCAACGCAATATCATATTTCCTATCAGGGAAATCTATGAAGGAGACATCTGTTCACAGGATGCTGACCGGCAGCAGTTTCATACGCGACAGTGTCACACAGGAGCATTTTGAAAGTATTGTGGGGCCAAAAGAAATGCCGCAACATACTGAATCTATTCTTCAGTCCATATTACGCTCCAATCTTCATACATCATTGGGGTTAAGATTGTCAGGGATACTGGGATCATCAATTCAGATTAAAAGCACTGTTCCAATCTCGCTTGTATCGATCAGTAGGTTTGCAGCTAATAGTGATACTGCCCAAGCTCAAGGGTATCCGCGCAAAGGGCTCAAATCAGTGTTAAATGCTGTTCTCTACTCTCTTCCGGAAACGGTTGAGATGCAGACTCAGTGTGAGGTAAAACGCATCCTCACAAATGAGGGGAGGGTCATAGGTGTAGAAGCGGACCAGGCTTACTATGCCGATCTTGTGGTCTATACAGGTTTTGCAAAGAACCTGCCCGATATTGTTGAAGATCTGCCAATATCTTATATTAACGATCTTGGCGGAATTGTCCAGACCAAGAGCCTGACCGTCTGGTTAGGTCTCGACAGGAAGATGGACGAGTTCAACTATATGGGTTCTGAGCTATGGTTCAAGGACACCCCATACTGGGCAATGCCGATAAGTAATTTCGACTCATCTCTTGCACCAAAAGGAAAACAGCTCGTAGGGTTCGGATTTGTGATGGATGATGACAAATCTGGAGATTCAGTTATAAAGAAGGCGTATGATACTGTTTATCGTGCCCTGCCATCCATAGAAAGACATGTTGAAATGCAGCATGAACAGATCACAATTCCTGAAAAAGCGGCTATCACCATTAATGGAAAAATCGCAGATATAAGGACACCGATCAAAAACCTGTATCTAGCCGGCACGGATACGGATAGCCGGAGTATGGGCATAACCCGCGCTGCGTATTCGATCATAGAGATGCTGGGTGCGTTGAACGAAGACGGGAACCTGCACTAAGGCAGGTTTTATCTTTTAAGTATCATAATCCTCAAGCGGTCTGCTGCATGTTAGGATTTATTAGCTATGTCCTCCATGGCTTTTACGAGTTCGGTAAGGTGCTGATTTTGATTAAAGACAGTGGTTTTCATAGAATTTTCATGATAAAATTTAAACTGTTAAATGTTTTTTCCTGACAAAATTGGATAGTTTTGGACCAAGGAAGCTTCATAATCTTCAAAAAAGACTACCATCTATCAAACTTGGGATCCAATATCTCGCATGCGTTTTGAGGGGACAATTTTTATTAAGTCCGGTCACTCACGTATGCCGATATATTCCCGAAGGTCTGCAATACCGAGTTTGTTTGTAATCTTATCGACAATTGTAGAATCGATTTTTCTTCCAATATCAAGTTGGGCATAGTAGTATATAGTTCCAATAAGTCCCATATTTTCAAGCCGCCTGGATGAATTTATAACCGTGATATCCTTGTAATATCTCAATTCACCTTCCTTGCAGATCCGCCTGCTAAAATCCACATCTTCAAGCAAGACATTGCGGTAGCCTCCACATTTAAAGTAAGAATCTTTGCGCACGCATGTGATGAATCCTGGAAGTGTTGTCGTGAACAGTTTGTCCCGCATTTCAAAATAATGGTTCGAAACCTCTTGTGCGAGCTTCAACTGCTGCGACTGTTCAGAGAAATCGAAATGTGTCGAAAAGGCAACAACACCAGGGTTGTTCATGAACCGGTCATACATCCATGCAAGAAAATAGCTAGGCAGTATCGTATCTGAGTCAACAAACACTAAGTACTTGCTGCTATCAGATGCGTTCAATGCACCAAAGTGTCTGCCATATCCTATACCAACCTCTTTGCAGTGAATCACCTTATCAGTGTAGAGTTTTGCAATTCCAATGGTGCCATCATCACTACCGCCGTCTGATACAATTATTTCATACGGGACATTAGTATTCTGGTTTACCAGTGCTTTAAGTGTT
>Ga0255452_1098_pt1 | contig 9543 bp, 10 predicted proteins | sample ANMaggQLBNCT01D9_FD_182652 | JGI IMG/M metagenome (GOLD analysis project Ga0255452, IMG submission 182652) | Sediment cell enrichment communities from methane seep in Santa Monica Basin, California, United Staets - ANME aggregate JGI... | ecosystem: Environmental > Aquatic > Marine > Cold seeps >...
CAAGGTAACGCATAATGGCAGCATCCCAATCTTTACCACCTAAATCATGGTCACCATCAGAACATATGACTTCAATTTTTTCTGAACTGATACTCATGATAGTAACATCAAAAGTTCCTCCGCCCAGATCATAAACAAGAATTGTTTTGTCCTCTTGTTCTTTAGTTAATCCATAATAGATTGCAGCAGCAGTCGGTTCACTGACAATTTCTAATACATTGAGACCAGCGATTATTCCTGCATTCTTTGTTGCAGTTCTTTCTGCAGTACCAAAATAAGCAGGACACGTAATAACTACATCCTTTACTTCTGCATCGATCATCTTTGCTGCATCTTCTGTGAGCTTCCTCAATATATAGTTTGAAACTTCTTAAGGTTTTTTGTCTTCATCATTGTAACATATAACAAAGTCACTTCTCCCCATTAAAGTTTTTACCATTGAGACAGTATTTTCAGGATCAATAACAGCAGTTTCCTTTGCCACTTGTCCAACGACAACTTGATTCGGACTTGCAAAATTAACCACAGAAGGAGTAGCATTTGTTCCCTCTGAATTGTTAATAACAGTTGCCCTTCCAGTTTCATCTACATATGCGATACACGAATACGTTGTACCGAGGTCAATACCGTATACATATTTAGCCATTTTGAACTTACTCCTCATTATTTTTTGTAATTATTTCGACCGGTTCTTCGTAATAATAAACTGCAATTTTTTCTGCGGAAATCGTTCTTTCGCTATAGTTATAACCACAACTTAAAGACTCAGCTACCTTTCCGTGTAATTCGTTGTTTCCGGTAACTACTTTCGTAATTACTCGTTGTTTTACTGGCACAAAATCATCTTCAGGGCTGCTCTTGTATATCTCAGTACCATATCTCTCTAATATGTCTTGAATATCAATAGCATAGTCTGCAAACGTCTTGTTAGGAATGTCCTGCTCTCCTTCAGGTTCCTTGAGGTAAGTATTGGCCATTCTCAAAATGCTTTCTCTCACTTCGATTATATCAAGAAGAACTGGTCTGATAATTTGTGCATACATATCTTGCTTATACTTCTGCAATTCCGTATGCATTTGGGTGACAATTTGTTCTTCATGTTCCGTATGCCGTATTTTTTCGGAAAAAAGCCGATTAAGGGAGTCCATTTTATCTGAAAGGATAGTAATATTTTGCAAAAAATCATCATTACTGATGCTTATATTTCCAGCTTTTTCCGATTCCTCCTCAGTGCATTTTTCGGTATCTTGCCCTCCATTTTCGGGATGAATAGACTCATCTGATATTGATACTTCTTCTTTGATTTCTTCATTGCCTGTAACCGTATCCTGAATTACTCTCGTTGTTTCTTCAGGAAATCTTGTCTCTTCCACTTTTTCATCAGAAGACGGTTCTTGCACATCATCATTTATATCAACATGATTGTTGGTATTATCCATTCTTTAAACTCCTGGTTCCTCAATACCTTTTAATGCAAAAGGACGTTTTGTGAAATTGGTATCCTGCCAATTACGGTCCATTATCGAATCTGCTTGTCTAAAAAGCCACTCCATTGGCTCCATAACGCCTTCAGGCTTGTAAACACCTTTACCTCTTGAATGACCTATCGCACTGCAGACGAAAAATCGGTTATTTTTAAATTTAATAGTTATACTGTTTAAAAAACTTTCCATTCCGTTATATCTTAGGAACTCACGGCAAAGGTAGTCATAAACATCCATCTCATTATTATATTTTTCAGGATCAGTTTTCATAAGAGCTTTAACTGAATCTTCACCTAATTCATTAAATAGTCCTGCGGAATCCACTTTGTTAATTACAACTGCCAAAGGTACAGAATACATCTTTCTGTCACTAAGACCTGTTACTTCTCTTATCTTAATCAAGAAAGAATTGACTATTCCGTTAATATCAGCATTGCCAATGCCAGCAATATCCTCCAGCGTTAAATCACTTTCATATTTATTTCTAACACTTGGAATAGAAAATGGATCGATTATCAGAACAATGCCATGACAATATTCATATTGCTTTTGAACTTCGTTTTCGCTATTATGAGTGAACACTTCACCAGCAATATCATAAACATGAACCAATCTTTCAGGTTTAAACACATCATCATTCTTTACGAAAAAACTAAAGGATACAGAACTTGCTTCATTTACATCCGTCGGCCTCTTGGTCAATCGTGTATTACCTGTTTGATAATCATGTATAATTTCTTTATATAGATCAATTTTAGCGTCATTATAAGGATCGTATTTCCATGATTTTGCAGGTATTACTTTTTCAATAAAATCTCTTGAAAATGCATTAATAAAAGCTGTTTTACCAACTGAACGCCCTCCAACTACTGGTATACAAATAGGTACAGTCTCTCTGTCGGTCAATTTTGTTTCTCTACCTTCATGCCAGCAATTAGGGCAAATTGCTTCGAGGTCACGTCTCATGACCTTTTCAGGAGTTGTGACGATTCCATGGAAGAATGTGGTAATAACTATGCACAACTCCTTAACTATCCCACTAGTCTTTCTAGTAGTTTCGTCGACTCCATAGAAGAATGTGGTGGGAAGTATTTTTCCACAATTACATGTCCTTTCTAGGATTCCATATACGCCAGGTGTTAGGTTTGTATGTTTTTCTTTACAATTTGGGCAAATATAAATTGGTATCAATGATTTTTCTTTACACTCATGACAAGCCGTAAAGATTCTCTTTCGCAAAAGATAGATTCGGTCAGTTGTCCAAGCAATAGTAAATCCTATGTAGACAATCGCCATAAAAACCAATAATATGGCTATATTAATAGTGGATAAAACCAGTGTAATAGCAGAGCCGACAACTAAAACCCCAATCATTGCTAACAAATTGAGTATCAATTTAAAGATAAATACTCCAGTGTCATCTACACTTTTTGATACCTTGATATTATCCTTATATTCACCTATAGATACAAAGTTTCTCTGCCAAGCTCCTTTTACCGTATTTCCAAGATCTTTGTAACCTTTGTCAAAGTAATAACTCTTTTTGGCGGGTTGTGGATCAGTAGCCAACCTTATTACCCCTTAATTACTATCGATCATATTTACTTTGAATGATTTGCTATAGTTGGCAATGGCAGTTCCACTGCCCCAAAGGGCACCACTCGCAGCAGCAATAGTTGCTACTGCTGATAAAATCAATACTGTTATATATATAATTGCAATAACAATCGCAATAACTATAACAATACCTATAACTGCACCAATTAACTCTTCTTCAGCCATTTTAACCACTCCTTATTCCCACTATCTGAATAATACACTTGATTCTTTATATCCATGCTAAAACTGTTATGCCACCATTTGAATCTTTTATTGATAAACATGACCAATTTTTTAGCATATAGAGTTTCCTATTTATTTCTGCAAATGCCAATATTTAATAAATCTTCCAGATGTCACTTCGAATGATTGCACTCCAGATTCTTTACTGATATGCATACATGGCATTCCGAAAAGATAGCAAAGACCTACAACCAAAAGTATCTTGTCGAGGATGATTTCAAACTGCTGAATGATGTACTCCTTGTTCCGGTTGGTTCAATTAATCATCATAAGGACTTCAACATCAGGACACACATTTTCTTGTGTATTATTAGAATGATTTTCTACAGATATTTGGCATGGAAGTGCAAATATCTTGGCTTGAGCATTAAACGGCTTGTGGAGGAGTTAATGGGATTTCGTCTTGCCCTTGTGCAGGGGAAGACGGGGAACAAGGTTGATTTGGTGGTTGGGAAGATGAATGCAAAACAAGCCCGATTGTTCTCTTTGCTGGATTTGGGGAAGTTTATGTGAAATTAAGTAAATCGATAACAAGAGAGTTTATGTTTTGATACATCATACATTGATTGGGTTGCTTGGTAGTGTTTATAACTAGATATTTGAAGTCTGGATTAAGACAAAGAAATACCGAGCGAATTTAAATCAACATGTTTATTTTCCCTGCCACATCCCCAGGACTCTCCGCCACCGCAACCCCCGCACCCTCCAGCGCCTCGATCTTCTCCTTTGCAGTCCCGCCGCCCCCGCTGATAATGGCACCGGCATGGCCCATAGTTTTGCCTGGCGGCGCGCTGATTCCCACTACATAACCCACAACAGGCTTGGTCACATGTTCCCTGATGTATTCGGCAGCCTCCTGCTCGGCAGTGCCCCCTATCTCACCGATCATCACAATTGCCGAAGTTCCAGGGTCATTCTCGAACATCTCAAGAGCATCAATGAACGAGGTGCCGATAAGCGGGTCGCCGCCGATACCCACGCAAGTGGACTGGCCGATACCCTGTCTGCTTAACGCATCCACCACCTCGTATGTCAGGGTGCCGCTGCGGGATACCACACCCACACTACCTTTTAAAAATATAGAGTCCGGCATGATACCCACCCTTGCCTCGCCCGGTGTGGTGATACCGGGACAGTTGGGGCCTACCAGCCTAACATCCGAGTCTTCAATGCTCCTGAACACCCGTACCATGTCCTTAACAGGTATCCCTTCAGTAATGCACACCACCAGCGAGACACCAGAATCCACAGCCTCCAGGATGGCACCTGCTGCATGGGGCGGAGGTACGAAAATAATAGATGCATTTGCACCTGTGGTGTCCACTGCTTCTGGCATGGAATCAAATACGCTCACCCCTTCCACCACCTGGCCGCCCTTGCCCGGTGTAACACCTGCAACAACCTTTGTGCCATATTGCAGCATAAACCTGGTCTCAAGAGTACCTACATGACCTGTAATACCCTGTACAACAAGCCGGGTGTTCCGGTCCACAAGTATGCTCATGAAACCAACCCCACTGCAATACCAGCCGCTTCTGCCGTACTTTGGGCAACAGACACATTGGCACCTTTTAATATCTCCCATCCCTTTTCCTGGTTCGTCCCTGTCAACCTGACGACTACCGGAATATCCAGTCCCTGCAAGGTATCATGGATGCCCTCAGCGATCTCGTCGCACAGTGTCAGGCCGCCGAACATGTTAATGAGCATCACTTTAGTACGTGGGTTGGAAGCAGTTATCTCCACGGCCCGTCCCACATGGAAAGCATCCGCACCACCCCGCACGTCCATAAAATTGGCAGGAGTGCCGCCTTCCCTGCTGATCATGTCAAGCGTGGCCAGTGCCAGACCAGCCCCGTTTACTATACATCCGATATCACCATCCATTGCCACATAGCTCATCCCCAGCTTCTTGACCTGTACTTCAAGGGGGTCCAGGTCTTCCAGGTTATTCTCATACAACTGCTGCATAGCGCTCTGGCGGAACAGGGCGTTGTCATCGATATTTATCTTGGCATCCAGGGCCACCAATCCCCCGTTCCCGGTTAAGACTAGGGGATTTATCTCTGCCAGTGTACAGTCAAGTTCGTCGTAGATGGCATATAGGCTGTCGACCATCCCTGATAAAGAAGTTACATCTGAAATCCCCAGCCCTGTTGCCGTATGTTCTAATTGCTCGGGCTGTGGACCGGTTTCCGGGTCGATCAATTCCTTATGTATGAGACCAGGCGATGTTCTTGCCACCTCTTCAATATCCACACCACCACTGGCACTGGCTATCAACAGGGGACGCCTGGAAGTGCGATCAAGTGCAATCGACAGATAAAATTCCTGCTTGATATCCACACTTTGCTCTACCAGTACTTTTGCCACTGGCAGGCCCTTGATGGTAAGACCCATGATACGCAAGGCAGTCTCTGTGGCATTTTCAGGCGTGGCAATTGCGATACCGCCTGCTTTCCCCCTGCCTCCCACCAGCACCTGGGCCTTAATAGCTGCTGTCTGGAACTGCCGGACTGCCTTTGATGCCTCTTCAGGCGTGTTGCACATAATCCCTTCTGGTGTGGGGATACCGTACTTTCTGAATATCTCTTTTGACTGGTATTCGTGAAGCTTCATCGTTTACTGCCTTCCTTTTTCATCTTACTTCTGGATATATTACATATCTAACTATTTATAAGAAGGATTATTGCCGAGTTTGAATTATAATGTATAATCATTACAATTCATCACAGCATATATATACCATTAACAATAATGATAGTTCGGTGATTCAAATGGACGAAAAAGCAAAACCGGACCTTGTATTGAAGCGGAAGGTATGTGATTCATGCGGAGAGAAGAAATTTGAACTTACTCCGGAGATACAGGTACTGGGTAAATACATCTGTTTGGATTGTCTCACCTGAGATTTCTGACATCACCTCATTTCTTTCCCTCCATCCCCTCCTTTTTTCTTTTTTTTCCCTCTGATAAATTATAACTGTAAGACTTGGGTGTGCATGCCTGCTTCAATCTTAATAACTATACCCTGCAGATCTGCTGCGCTTGGGTGTGCCGTCGCAACTTTTGACTGAAGATAATTTATACCATAATGCACAATTGAAAAAATCAACTAATAGACAGTACCCTCGTTTATCGGAGTTTGGCAAATATTTCCAGAATAATGCACTTTATCCTGCATGGACTTTCCACCAATGCAATACGAAATCCAAAGACCGTTATCAGTATATTAGCAGTTGCTGTGTTCATTTCCCTGTTCTTTGCATCCCAGGTACAGATGGTCACCAGTTCTGAAACCTTCTTCCCTGAGGACAGTGTTGTATATAACGATTTCAAGGCCTACCAGAAAGACTTTGGCACTGATACGGTCTTTGTGATGGTCAAGAGCGAGAACGTGCTTGAACCCTATGTTTTCGATTACTTAGCCCAACTGGAAAGGCAATTACAAGGACTGGATTATGTCATATCTACAAGTTCTGCTACCGGCAGGGTGACAGAAAAAGAAGCTTCAAGCCCGGAAGCACTGCGCTCAGCATACGAGCGCGGTATCCTGGAAGGGCTCATAACCAGGCGCGACACCGCACTTATCATTGTCCAGGTGCCTGAACTCGAACAGCCAGGGGCCATTGCCGTTGATATGGAAAAAGCCATTGATTTCGTTGACCGGCCCCCGGGTGTGGCAGTAGATGCATCGGGCGGGCCCATGCTTGACTACCAGCTTGGGATGATAATGGGTATGAGCATGGGCATGATGTTCGGTGTGGCACTAATATTAATGATCACAATATTGTACATATTTTTCAGGACAATTGTCAGGGGAAGGTATCTGCCGTTTTTGCCCCTTATGGCGGTCACCATTGCACTGGCCATGGCCTTCGGTCTCATGGGTGTGCTGGAAATACCTATGTCTATGATACTGACAGGATTTTTAAGCGTCTTGATAGGACTGGGTATCGATTACGGCATCCAGGTCATGACCAGGTATGAAGAAGAACGCTCAAAAGGGCTGGATGTGGATGAGGCCATCGAGGTCTCCATCACCCGCATGGGTAAGGCTGTGGGACTTGCCATTGTCACCACCCTTGTTGGCTTTAGCAGTTTGTATTTCGCAAATATTCCTGACCTGGAATATTTCGGCATGGCCGTATCCATCGGGCTTGTCCTGTCATATATTACTGCAATCTGGTTCATCCCTGCTGTCTTGAAACTGGTAGATAAAGGCAGTTCAGGGTACCAGGAACATGCCCCTGGTGTACTGGACAGGATTCTTGAGCTTACTGCCCGCAATTCTACAAGGCATCCCATATTCATCCTGCTGCTCGTTATCGGTGTGACCTTTTCAAGTGCAGCAATGTATCCAAAGGTGGATACCCTGACAGATTTCTATCAATATTTTCCCCAGGATATCCAGGCCATAAGGTTCATGGAGGAAATGCGAGACTTAACAGGCGGTACCGATACTATTTCCCTTGTAATAAGGTCTGACGATATCACCTCCAGAAAAACATTGCAGGAAATGCTTACCCTATCCGATTATTTACAGGCACATGAACCTGCTGTGCAGCATGCAGGCAGTCTGGCCAAAGTTCTGTCAGACGGGGGCAGCCTGCCTGAAAACCAGGATATCCCGCACCTGATAGATGAAATGGACCCTGCCAAGAGGCGAAGGCTGGTAAATTATCCGTATGCTACCCTCGGGGTCATCGACCTGACAGTGGAACACCTGGATGGAAAAAGACTGGATGATGCCCTTAATAATATTCGCTCTTCTATAGTATTTGTGCAACCAGATATGGATATTACCATAACAGGAGAACCGTTACTGAACAATGAGATCGGCCATACCATGACCGACGGCCAGATACGAATGACTCTTCTTAGTTTTGTGTTCGTATTCCTGGCCATGTTCCTGATATTTGGCTCAGTGGTAAGGGCGCTTATCCCAATGGCTCCCATAATTGTGGTGATAGCCATAAGCGGAGCCCTGATGTGGATACTGGGCATCCCCCAGACCACCCTCAGTATCAGTACAAACAGTATCATCCTGGGCCTGGGAGTGGACTATTCCATCCATATCATGCACCGCTATAAGGAAGAAAGGGAAAACGGGGCCGAACCACGGGATGCTATCCAGACCACTATCTCACGGATAGGTAAGGCCATAGTGACCTCTGGACTGACCACAGCAGGCGGATTTGCCGCCATGATGCTGTCCCCCTTCCCGCTGATGGTATGGTTCGGTATCATTGCATTCTCATCCATCCTAATGATATTGTTGCTGACCCTGACGCTACTGCCAGCCCTGTTGATCTTACTTGACAAGCCGGGAGCGAATTATATGAATTACAATATCTCGTCAAGCGATAACATTTTATGATGAGATGTTGATATTACATGTTGGTATATCATGTCATTCAAACATGTACAGGTAAAACTGGAAGATCATGAATATTCAGGGCTGAAAAAAGTAGCTGATGAGAAACATCTTACATTAAAGGATGCTGTCAGGGAGGCTGTATTGTTCTGGGTAAGGAGTAAGTCAGGGCTTGACAAGGATGACCCTTTCTTCAAGACATCAGGGATGTTCTCAAGTGATGAGCAACTGTCAGAGAACCATGACCGGATATACGAGGTATGAAATGTGCTTTTCATTGACACGTCTGCATTTCTGGCACTGGCAAATGACAGGGATAACTACTACAAAGCAGCCCAACATTTCCTGATGGATATGCAAAATGGAAAATTTAGGCCAACAAGGCTTATCACCTCAGATTATATCGTAGATGAAACTTTGACCAGGATCAGGTTCAAGGTGGGACATGCCCAGGCTGTCAACTGGGGGCAAAATATCCACAGTTCGAAAATTATCGAGTTGCTGAGAATTGATAAAAATATATATGAAGATGCACTGGTCATCTTTGAGAAATATAATGACAAGCAATTGAGCTTTACTGATTGTACAAGTTTTGCATTGATGAAAAGTATGGGCATTAATGATGTTTTTACCTTTGACGAAGATTTCAGGAAAATGGGATTTAATATTATGCCAGAATAATTGAATATGTAAGAGCAATTATAGTCAAGAACATAATATTCATTACTTATCATATGACCACTTTGCGCTCTTTGCGTACTTTGCGGTAATAAATAATTGTAGTGGGGAGACATTGTTTTCAAACATATTGCCACCGCAAAGAGCGCAAAGCTCGCAAAG
>Ga0255452_1100_pt1 | contig 9397 bp, 10 predicted proteins | sample ANMaggQLBNCT01D9_FD_182652 | JGI IMG/M metagenome (GOLD analysis project Ga0255452, IMG submission 182652) | Sediment cell enrichment communities from methane seep in Santa Monica Basin, California, United Staets - ANME aggregate JGI... | ecosystem: Environmental > Aquatic > Marine > Cold seeps >...
TGTGTGGGTGTGTTCATGCATGATAAGAAAACAGAACGATGATGTAGATGAGGTCAGTACTGGAACAATAATAATAATCCTTGGCCTTTTGTTTATATTATTTGCACCCGTTTTCTCTGATTTTTTTTATATTCCCAGGGAAATTACAGGATATGAAGATAAGACTACCAGAATAGGGAGCAATATTTCTCAGTTCACCTTTATTTCGATAGGTATATTAACAATCTTTATCGGATGGTGTATCTTTTTCAGGAATTTTATGAATATTACTATTGACTACCTGATAGAGAAGAGGAATCAAAAGAAAAGCGGCCAGTAATTGCCCCGTATTTATGCAGGATACTCTATCTCGTGCATCACCTTCATAGACCTTTAGACGAACTTTATTCAGTCTCCAAAGGATCATGGTTAATTTTATATTCAGGCAAATGCATGGTTTGAGAAGGGGTGAAACAAATGAACAAGTATCTGAAGATTGTCTTATTCGGTTTTCTTCTATGGTTAATTCCGTTTATCGCCGGGTTCCCGTTTGTGGACCAAAGTGGCAATTTCCTTATTCCTGAAACGTTTTTCAAGTCTATAATGATCGTTGTAGGCGGTCTTGTCGGTGTGACCCTGGCAGTGATGTATTTCAAGGAAATCGGGACAGATCATGTCAAGGAAGGAATCACCATAGGGGTGGTCTGGTTAGTGATAAACTTAGGGATTGACCTGGTGTTGGTATCAATGGGATTTTTCCCTATGACAGTTACCCAGTACTTCACAGACATCGGCCTGCGCTACCTCAGCATACCCATTTATACTATAGGTATGGGATATGCCCTTATGCAAAAAATGTAAATAACTGGATTATGGGATAGTGCCATCGATAATGTAGCATTTATAGCACCAAAAAAGTTTAAAACATTGAAAATGAAGACACATTTTTTATATATTCCAGACAATCTTTATCCACTATGGTCACCCTATCCGAACCATCTATGATATTCTCATTGACATTAGCAGCTTGTTTCATGATGACCCTGCTATTTTTATTTCTTATATCAATAATTGGCATAACCATATATAAAAATAATAAAACCACTCTGGAACTATCCATGTTAAAACCCATTTTCATCAAACTCTTGCAGGGCAAAACAGGCGAAGTAGCCGCCGTCATGAAGGTATCAAATCCTGTTGGTGACCTCATGGATATGGACGTTCCGATGTATGAGATAGAGAAAGTGCGTCGTGAAATGGTACAAAGTGGTGAGCATGAACATTTACTATGGTTGTCTGTACTTGTATGTGCTGCTTACCAGGATGACGCGGGTTATAAGGAAGAAATCGTAGACCTGATGAAAAAAGACCTCAAATCACAGGGTCTATCTGAAGATGCAGAAAAACTCACACCTCTTTGCAAACATACCTTTTCACCATATACTTTTTTCAGGATCGTTCGATTCCTGCTGGACAAAAATATCCCACACGTTGGTTCTGGCTCATTATTCAAAGAAATTGGAAAATATTTTAAGAATTATGATGTTACAAAAGCTCTGACTGTCACTGGAAAATTCAAGGTAATACTTCCAATGATCAAATATATTGTTTTAGCTGCGACTGCATTCGTAATGTCATGGCTGCTATTCCTTTTCAGTTACCTGTTACCTGAAGGCGTTTTATTGCTTGTGTTGTTGAATGTAATCACTACTGTTGCAGCTACATTATTTGTATTATGGAATATCATGCAAAAACAAGTAAATCCCAGGTCGTATGGAGAGATCGAAGCTGATATCATATCAGATATTCCAGATTTTAAGATACGTGCAACATGATCATAGCTACATATGTTCATACATTCCCTGGAAAGATGGGGACCAATGCAGTTAAAGAACTGGAATGTCAGTACGGCGTAAATGCCATTTGCAGTGCAATTATCGGGTATCCGGTTAGGCATGAATAAAGCAAATGTTCATGCTTCAGTCTTCCTCTCAGTTGCCCCCCGTCCTGACGACATAGAAAGCATCAATATTTGGTGAGGTTTCATTTTTTTCAGCCAACCAAAAGAAAATAAAAAGCTACTATTGGCAATCCGAATCATAGAAATAAAATAGCACATACTAAAACCACAACACCAGATAGCGCTAGCGGTAGAGTATAGTGCTTTAGATTTTCTTTCATACTTGAATCATGTTTAACCAGCCAGAAATATGGGTCGCTCACATAAGAGAACATAAATGTTCCAGCGCAGATCATAAATACAGTTTGCATGCAGGCAAAATCCTTCACAATATCTGCTGTAACGATGGCTGTGACAACCCTTGAACCCTGTGCGGTCTGAATAAACATCGCAATCAAGAATGGGAACAGCATGACAGGAACAGAACTGTTGTCGAGCAATCCAAGCACATCATTTGAAAAATCACTATGTGCAATGACATTACCAAGTGCACCTGCGCCACAAAGATCGAGAAGTATCCTACCTGCTTTACTTGATGATCTCTTCAGGGCAATACTTATTTCATCAGTAGATAAGTGTCTATTTGCGATGATCAGTGAGATTAATACTCCGATGAGTAGGGCAACATTAACATTGCCTAAGAATTTTAGAATCTGGTTTTCTACAATAAGGCCAAGAAAAATCAGTGATATCGGAATTAAAATCGGACTCCATGCTTCTGTGGATGATCTAAGTGATGTTTGGACTTTTTCCGGTGTGATTTCAATCTTTGTATGCATAAAATAATAGGAAATAACTAAAAGGAGTATAGATATGGGAATACTTACTGGCAATGTATCTAATGGATCAATATCAAGTGTATCTGTGATTACAAGGATAACTGGTGATGGATAGATCAGATTAAACGATATCACCGTTCCAATAGCGAGCATGTAGAGGAATTTCTTTTTTGATGCATTTACCTTCAGTGCAAGACCCTCGATGACTGGATTTAAAACAACAAATGCTGTTATACAGCACATAATGGGAATAGAGAGTAAATACCCCGATAAAATAGGTATAAAGGAATGTTTTTTTCTAAAGATTTTGAATATATCATTTACAATTGTTTCAATATTCTTTGTTATTTTTAAAAACTCCGCAATAGTAACACCAGAGAAAATAACGATACACAGTACGGAAAAGATGCTTCCCAGGCCTGATGTTATATACACGATGATTAAATGATAATCCATTCCAGAGATTATTCCGTAAATAAAAGCAGATGAAATCAAGCAAAGAAATGGATGTATCCGCATACGGACTGATAATATATGTATCAGAATGATAGATGTGAAAAAGGCAATAAATGGAAACATTGTGTTTATTTTAGATTCAACTTGATATAAAGGTTTAATTTATGGTGAGGACAATGCAGCAAAAGAACCAGAACGTCAGTACGGCGTAAATGCCATTGGCAGTGCAACTGTCCTGGGTATCCAGCCAGGCATGAATAAAGCAAATGTTGATGCTTCGGTTCTACTCTGAGTTGCCACCCGTTGACCAAATAGAAAGCATCAATAACTGGATATCCGGCATCTGTAAGGATTATCCTGGTATTATTCCACTGGGGGCTATGCATCCTGAACGTCCGGACCAGAAAGCGTAGATCCTGTGTATGCGGCAGCCTGGAATAAAAGGAATAGGACTTCACAATTAAACCGGCACATCATAAGTATTATTAAGCATGAATGATTATAAGCACTTATGCTTATACGCACAGGTGCTTAACAATGATCGATACACAAACACCGGCAACAGGAGCCGAATTTTTCAACCGTTCTGAAATACTTGAACGGCTGCTCAGTACCGGGCGGAATTATGCACTCATCGGACTTCGAAAATCAGGTAAGACCTCGATACTCTATGAATTTGAAAAGCGGTTGAAAAAGCCAGATACAATACCAGTACACATATATCTGTTATTCAGTGAGACAGAGCGTTCTTTTTTGACCAAGTACGCTGCTGCTGTGCTATATTCATTTCTGGAGCAGGGGACTGAAACGGCAATCACCGAACCCCGTGAGAATCTCAACGATCTTATCGTGAAAACCATCGAACGTCTGCCTGCACTTGCATCTGATCTCATAGCAGTGCTAAATGAACTGGACAAAAAGCCTGATATTGGTATCGCAAGTCGAATACTCGATCTGCCCTATCTGCTTAGCAAGCACACAGGGAATACATCGATCATAATATTGGATGAATTCCAGGTGGTGCAGAATTTCAATATCGATATGATCGATCTACTCAGACAAAAGATACAAACACAACGCGGTGTTTACTATGTTGTTGCAGGTTCAGCTATTGGAATGATGCAGGGAATACTTACCAGCAGTGCATCACCGCTGTTCGGGCATTTCGAGATATTATCTGTCGGATCGTTCGATTACAACTGGAGCAGGTGTTTTGTAACCACGCACTTAAACAGAAGCGAATTGGTTATCGGTGAAAAATTATTGAATTTTCTTATAGCTGCAAGTGGTGGTTTTCCATATTATCTTGCTGTACTCGCGGACCGCATAATCGAATACTGTCACGCCGGTTCGGTAAAGCAGGTCAATCAAAAAGCAATAATCCATGCATTTGATCGGGATGTGTTCGATACCAGTGGAAAGATCTTTGTGTATTTCACAGACTCGCTTGAAAATACCTTCCAGCGGAGGAACATAGGATTCCATATCGAGATCTTAAAAGCCATGGCAACCGGCAGCACAAAACAGTCGCAAATAGCCAAATACACAACAAAGATGCCGCAGGAATTGTCACGCCCTTTACGTTTTCTTGAACAGGCCGGTTTTGTGACCAGAAATGGAGTGGAATATTTCATCACGGACCCGATGCTTAAAACATGGCTATCTGCAGCATATCCCCTGCAAATGGAACTCTCTTTCATAAAAGACAAAAAACGGCTGGATGCGTTTGACAGGAAGATCGAGGAGATGATCACTACATACCGGAGAGAACTTGGGAAAGGAAGCGAATCAAGGGTAAGGGAATTATTCAGGGATTTCGGAGGACTGGAACTACACCACACTAAGCTGCCAAAGTTCACTGAAGTTGAACAGCGGGTCATAGACGGCAATGAATTTGACATAGTTGCAAGATATGGTGAGCACTACTGGATAGCAGAAGTGAAGTCAGGAAACATCAATGCAACCGATGTAAACAGATTTGTTGAGAAATTGGACAAAATTGGATATACAATTGACAGTACTCTTATAGTTGCCCTCGCAGGAATTGATACAAAGGCACTGCGAATCGCAGAAGAGAACAACATACTGGTGTGGGATCGCGATGATGTGAATTTTTTGATGAAACTCTGTGGTAAGTTTCCGATCTTACTTTGAAGTAACTTAGATGCCACACCAGTATGTAGAGAATGGCATCGATTACGAAAAGGCTGATAAAGTAGTATCGTTAGCTGTTTAAGTCTTAAACCTCAGCAATCCACCCACACCACCAAGTTTCGCCAATCTAAGATCATCTTCAACAAACTCAATTGTTGTGCCTGTTCTTTGGGCAAACTCAATGATCTCTTCAATAACATCAACCTCTGATGTTCTGTTACCGCAATACGGACATTTATCTTTTACACCCGAATCAACAATCTGGCATTTCTCACAAATCCAGCCCCTTATTTGATAACCTTTATTTACAAACAGCAACTCTACCTGACCATTTATCACCGCATCCATTGTTTCTCTTAAACCGTGAACTGCAAGACCGTTTTTCAGTATTTCACCCATTAATCTACTCATATTTTTTTCGCTTGTTTCTTTTTCATCCTCTAAGGCGATTTCCTTAGCCTTCGAAATAAGCCTACCTTCAGCTTCGTCAAAATCCATATCAATAATATCTATAACCTTAGACTTAATATGAGGTGGGAGGATATTATTAAACATTGTTTTCGCATTACCGGAACCTGCAATAATAATTCTGACTACCTCTTCCTTTAAAAACAATTTTTCAACATCCTCTAAGATATCCTTAAGAAAATGATCAATCGCACCCTTTCTTAGTCTCTGAAAACGCGCCTGTGACATCCCACCTTTCTTATGCTTGTTAATAATATCAATGGCTTTTTTCTTTTGATATCCGACTTTACCTGAGGAAACAACATAGATTTTTACTCTATGACTGTCCAGAAGAACAAGTCCGAATGATTCATATTCGTCAACCAGTCTTGCAAGAGGTTTGATATATGGTGATGTATCTACGATCAGCAGGTTTTCAACTGGCATCCCTAATTTGTATACTTTGAAAAAGTTGTGAATATTTGATGCAAATATAGCAAGACCTTGCTGCCCTTTTTCTCTATCGCTTTCATTCAAATATTCCTCTACCATTTGAATTGATTTTTCAAAATTTTCAGACAATTCTTTATTTCCTTTCAGAATAGATTTGCAAGTATTTTTTCTTCTCCCAATAAATTTACTGTCCAGACTATCGATATCCAGATAAAGGCTGATAAACGAATCCCTGTTTTCAGGATCATAAATTTCCGAAAGCTCTTTAATGTCACTGTTATTAAGATCTGCAATCATATGTTTGATTGAGACTTTATAGTATATATTTTATAGACCTGTTTTTGAGTAACGGACCCCGTTTTTGAAAAACGAGGCATCAGATGGGTGCATGAGGTTTTTCATCACTTGCTGTTTTTTCTGAGTTTTATCGATGGGTGAGGGCACGAAGTTTCATAACAGAAATAATGAGAAAATATTAATAATATAAAGAATACTAATATTACATGTGGAACTTAAGATTAATTGGAATCATAAAAGATGCAAGCATGCGATTGAGCGAATGTGGCTACGAGGAGTCTCAATGGACGAAGTAAAAGATGCTATTATCAAAGGGAAAAAATCAAAGCAAATGAACACAGGTTTAACAGAAGCCTTCTACAGGTTCTTCAGTGTGGTGTACGACGAGCAAGTATTTAAAAATAAAAAAATGAGAAAAATATATCCGGTTACTGTAAAATTGTGGTGATAAATATGAATAGAGAAATTCCGTATAAATGCAGTTGTGGAGGCGAATTAAAAAAATCAAAAGTTGAAGTAGAGTTTTTTGGGATCAATTTTGGATTGAAGGACGCAGAAGTTTGTACTTTGTGCGGCTCAGAATATCTGGACCAAGATATAATGAAAGAAATTGAAACCGAAGTTAAAAGGAAGAATATTTTTGGATTGGAGCGAAAGATATCAGTCACAAAATCTGGGAATTCTCTTGTGATAAGGATTCCCCCAGAGATAGCAAAATTCCTTGGTATCCACTATAAATCTATAGTTCAACTTTTCCCAGTAGATAAAGATATATTGGAAGTCAAAGTCATAAGTTGATAACAAAAAGCATTGTTGAAGCATGAACCTCTGCCGTGCCCGTGTTCAGTTCCACAATTGTTATGTTAGTTTCAGTTATTCCAACGGATGTACAAAACCCATCATATGCAGTCACGGTACACCCCATACAAATGTAACGAGGCCTGTATATAGTGTTTTCAGGTATATTTCATATTAGATATATAAATATTATAAACTGAAATACCTTCTATAGGAGATTTCAATCACATTTAACATTATGTGATTTGTCTTATTAATTTTTCGATATTGCCACCCCACCAATCGCAGGAAATCCCAGCCAGGCAGAGGGCAGCCCCACATACACCCGTCCCCCGCCTTTGACCCCGGCAGCCGGGACGAAGTATCATGGACCCCATCCACAACAAAGCGCAGGTCACAGTCCCCTTTCTAGACCCCTTCTCTACAACATCAACCGGCAGGATATCCAGGTCTTCCTCTCAGTTGGCAATCGTCCTGACCAGGTAGAAAGCATCAATAACTGGATATCCGGCATCTGTAAGGATTATTCTGGTATTATTCCACTGGGGGCCATGCATACTGAACATCCGGACCCGGAAGCGGAGACCTGTGGATGCGGCAACCTGGAATGAAAGGGATAGAACTTCACAGTCACACCACCCCCAAATAAATTCGGTGGCATCCGAGGGGCTTGGAGGTCAGGCGGCAGGGTAAGCATGGATGGTGGGTTTTCAAATGAGTTAATCATTTACCCAATTTTTTATAACACGCGTAGCAAACAGGTTTTGCTACAGTACTACTATGTTCATTTCCACAAGCATGACAAAATTTCTCCGTATACTCAGGATTACTATATTTTCCCCAACTCTTGAAACATTTATAGCAAAGCGGTTTTTCGGGATTAAATTTTAAGTCATTTCCACAGCGAATACAAAAACCTATATCTTTCTTCTGATGTTTTTTGTTGATTTTTGTAGGAACTTTTTTGGATGCTGTGGGGGCATCAGTCTCGATTTTTTTCACTGAAAACTCGGGTTGCTGACTTGTTTGTAGGATTACCATCACTTCTTTGAAAATATTATTATATAAATCAGGCTCCTTTTCTTTCTCAACTTTAATACCCATTTCTCGATTATTTTGTTGGGAATACTGATACAAGTTCATGGAAGCGATGATTGCTGTATTTTCATTTAAATAACACTTAGCGTGGAGATTTTCACAAGCAGAAATTTTAACACTGGTCAATTCTTGCAAGAAACTCATGTCTTCGGCATTTATTTTATTATCTTTCCTATAAACTATACGGATGTCGATTTTTCTTAAATCTCTTTCTTCGATTAGATGTTTGAGACTACTTGCAATTTGGAGATAAGGGCTCACCAAAAATAGTTTTTCATCTGAATTTTTAATTAATTCTTCAAGATTGTAGGATATTCCAGTAGTCGTTAAAAACTCTGCCATTTTTTTACACCTCATTAATTTATTTTTGCCATTCCTCAGTGTTACGGTATACATCGTTCAAATGTAACGAAGCCTGAATATAGTGTTTTCAGGTATATTTCATATTAGATTAATTCATATTATGAACTGAAATATCTTCTATAGGAGATCTCAATCACATTTAATAATATGTGATTTATCTTATTAATTTTTCGATATTGCCACCCCACCAATCATAGGAAGCCCCAGCCAGGCAGAGTGCAGCCCTGCCCCACACCGCAGTCCATGACACTTCCGGCAGCTGCTTTATCGTCCTGATCATCCCATTGGCCGCCAGCAGGACCGCAGCCCCACATACACCAGTATCTCCCCCGCCTTTGACCCCGGCAGCCGGGACGAAGTATCATAGACCTCATCCACAACAAAGCGCACGTCACAGTCCCCTTTCCAGAACCCCTCTCCACCACATCAACCGGCAGGATATACAGGTCCTCCTCCCAGTTGGCATCCATCCTGACCAAGTAGAAAGCATCAATAGCTGGATATCGGGCATCTGTAAGGATTATCCTAGTATTATTCCACTGGGGGCCATGCATCCTGAACATCCGGACCCGGAAGCGGAGATTCTGTGGATGGGGCAGCCTGGAATAAAAGG
>Ga0255452_1101_pt1 | contig 9361 bp, 7 predicted proteins | sample ANMaggQLBNCT01D9_FD_182652 | JGI IMG/M metagenome (GOLD analysis project Ga0255452, IMG submission 182652) | Sediment cell enrichment communities from methane seep in Santa Monica Basin, California, United Staets - ANME aggregate JGI... | ecosystem: Environmental > Aquatic > Marine > Cold seeps >...
GTTCACGGGCGGAGAATCAGCCATCACCATAGCAGCCACGGAAAAAGGCGCACCTGTAGAGCAGAGCATCAGCTTCATGCTCGTGGACACCGCCGGAGTGGCGACCACACTCACCAGCGGGTCCACCGGCCCCACAGGTCACGCCGTGGCAACCTTCGACGTGCCAGACCTTGAGCAGGGCACCTACACCCTGGTGGCCCAGCCCGCAGGCTCCAATGCCACCTTCAACGGCAGTGTCAGGATAGCCAACAGCAGCGCCCTGTTCCTTGAGACAGACAAGCCCATCTACAAACCCGGCCAGACCATCCACGGACGCATCCTGTCCCTGAACAACAACCTAATACCAGTATCAGGCCAGTGCATAATTGAAATATCAGATGCCAAAGGTATCAAGATCTTCAAGGAGACCCTGGACACAAACGAATACGGCGTGGCATCTTTTGATATGCCACTGGCCAGCGAAGTGAACCTCGGTACATGGAAGGTCAAAGCCGAAATGGGCCAGGCCCAGACCCAGCTTGACCTGAGGGTAGAGAAATACGTACTCCCCAAGTTCCAGATCGATGTTACCACACCCCGGGACTGGTTCCTGGTGGATGACCCCATCATCGGCACAGTGGATGCAAACTACTTCTTTGGCAAGCAAGTGGAAGGCAGGGTCAGTGTGGTTGCCTCCAGGTACGTTGGAGTATGGGAGGAATATGCCACATATGAAGTGGACCTGGAAGACGGGTCTGCCGAATTCGAACTGCCTGAAGCCGGATGGGTAGCCGGCACCTACGGTGCCGGGGGGATGGGCAGCCTGACCCTGAACATCTCGGTGACAGATTCCGGGAACCACAGCGAAACCACTACCAAACTGTTAAAGATCACTGAATCACCTGTTGTACTCCAGGTCATACCCGAATCCAGGCTGGTCAAGCCAGGCATGCCCTTTAATATTTTGGTTGTTACCGAAACCCCTGATGGCGAACCCCTGGAACTGGAAGTAGTGATCGAAATTGAATTTGTGGATACGAACTACAATTACCAGACCCAGTCCTCCACCGTAACCACCAGTAACGGTGTAGCACTTGCCGAATTCCAGGCACCTGAGGATGTCAGGAGTGCAAATATATATGCCAGTTCTGGCGATGCATCCCAGAACATGAACCTTGGTGCCGTTTATTCGCCAAGCGGCAGTTTCCTGCACCTGGTACAGGATGGCGGCGGCACCCCTGAGGTTGGAGATACTATCAGTTTTAATGTTTACAGCAGCAACCCGGGTACTGTCTATTATGATATCGTGGCAGGCGGCAGGACAGTGTTCTCTGCCACAAGCAGTGAGCGCAACATCAGCCTGACAGTCACACCCCAGATGAGCCCCAAAGCCGAAGTTGTGGCCTACATCATCAATCCCAACAGCGAGGTATCGGCAGACACCCTGCCATTTGACGTGATAATGGAAGCACCTGTTGACCTGCAGGTTTCGTTCGACCAGGACGAAGTTGAACCCGGCGGCGAGGTAAGCGTCAATTTCGATGCAGGCTCCAGGTCAATGATAGGATATTCCATAGTAGACGAATCAGTGTTCGCCCTAAGTGAGGGCAGGTTGAACCTCCAGCAAGTATTTAACGAACTGGAGCAGCGGTTCATGGAACCCCAGGCCGAAGCACATCCCCAGTACTGGACCCCGGTTCCAATGGGTGCACAGGATATTATCGAAGAGGCGGGCCTGCAGGTACTGAAATCCCCAAACCTTGACGTACCTGAACAGGTCCACGAACCGGAAGTAGAAGGCGGGATGGGCAAAGGTGGTTTCTTTGGAGATGTGATGGTGGTGGAAGAGGCCATGGACGCCGCGCCTGCGGCCGTACCTACGGCTGCACCCATATCTCATGATCAGGATGAACTGGCCGAAGTAGAGCGGGTCAGGCAGTTCTTCCCAGAGACCTGGGTATGGGAGCCCGAACTGCTCACCGATGGCTATGGCAGGGCAGAAGTTGACCTGAGCGCCCCTGATTCCATTACAACATGGAGACTTCATGCAGTATCCTCATCCCCTGATGGTTTTGGCATTGCAGAGACCGGCCTGAAGGTGTTCCAGGACTTCTTTGTGGATCCTGACCTGCCCTATGCAGTGACCAGGGGCGAGGAGTTCCCAGTTACCGTACAGGTGTATAATTACCTGGATATGGAACAGCAGGTGACTGTTACACTGGCCAGCACGAACTGGTTTGATATTATCGGCAGCAGTAACAGCCAGATAAGCGTCCCTGCCAACAGTGTGCAGCCTGTCAGCTTCACTATCAGGCCCACACTGGTGGGTACACAACTGGTAGAGATCACAGGCCAGACCACGTCCCGCGCTGATGCAGTAAAAAAAGAGATTATCGTGGAGGCGGAGGGGACCCGGCGTGAGATCGTAATAAACGGCATCCTGCAGGACCAGGATGTGATACTGGATGCGGCCCTGCCCCATGGTATTGTTGCCGATTCGGGCAAGGTGCTGCTCAGCTTCACCCCGTCCCTGGTGGCCCAGTCCATCAGCGGCGTGGACGACCTGCTGGGTATGCCTTACGGCTGCGGTGAGCAGAACATGATGTTCTTCGCCCCTGACGTGGAGATACTGCGATACCTGAAGACATCTGGCCAGACCAATCCAGAGATACAGGCCAAAGCCGAGATGTTCATCATTACCGGATACCAGCGTCAACTGACCTACCAGCACAATGATGGTTCGTTCTCGGCATTCGGGGACAGCGACCCTGAAGGCAGCCTCTGGCTTACCGCTTTTGTGCTCCAGTCCTTCAGTAGTGCCAGGGACGTGACCACCATAGATGATTCGGTACTGGACGGGGCTGCTGACTGGATCGTTAACCACCAGAACCAGGATGGTTCCTGGGACCAGATTGGGTTCGTGCACCACCAGGAGATCTTAGGTGGAATGAGCGGCAAGTACTCGCTGAGTGCCTACACGGCACTGTCACTGCTGGAATATGGCAGGGCTAGTGGCCCGCTTGACAATGCACAGGAATACCTGGAGGATAACCTTGACGAACAGCAGGGCGACCCATATGCACTGGCACTGGCCGCACTGGTACTGGAACGCATGGACAGCGACCGGGCAGATGATGCACTTGACATGCTTATGGACCTGGCACAGCAGGACGAGAACGGCATGTACTGGGAACTGGAACCTGCTGTGGAGCCAATGAGGGATATGTACTGGCAGCCCCCTTCCAGCAAGAATGTTGAAGTGACTGCATACGGCGCACTTGTACTTATCGAGCACAGTGATGCCAGGGCCAATGAAGTCCTGAAATGGCTATCTGCTCAGCGTAACAGCCTGGGCGGATACGGCAGCACCCAGGATACGGTATTGGCATTCAAGGCACTGATGACGGCAGCCGCAACCCAGGCAAAGGATACGGATGCCACGATAACTGTCACGGCAGATGGTAATAAGATCACCCAGGTCAGTGTGGATGCAGGTAACTACGATGTGCTGCAGATTGTGGAGATACCTGGCTCCGCAGAATTAATTACACTGAGCATGTCAGGCAATGGCGATATCAATTACCAGCTTGTCAAGCGGTTCAATATAATACTGCCAGATGAGCCTGTATTCACTGACCTGGAGTTCGAAGTGGAGTACGATGCTACGGATGTGGCAGTGAACGACATCGTTGATGTTCATGCAAGGGTGAACTACACAGGAACGGCCAATTCCACAGGCATGCTGATCCTTGACGTGGCAGTACCCACTGGCTTTACCCCGGTGGTATCCACACTGGATGAACTAAAAACGGATGGTCTTATCAGCAGGTACGAGATAGCGGGCCGTAAGATCATCCTGTACGTGGATGACCTGCCAAAAGGTAAGGAACTCTTGTTCGACCTTCAGGTGCAGGCACAGTTCCCTGTAAAGGCTATAATACCTGACAGCAGTGCCTATTCCTACTATAATCCAGAGATAAAGGCAGAGTCAAGGGGTAAGGAGATCGTGGTAGTATAAATTAAATGAACCCGCCGCAATAGGCGGGTATTTTCTATTTTACTTTTGATATAACTCTAATATGCCAGTAAAAGCAAACGGTGTGAGCGTATATTTATTTACATTCAATCCTGTAGCCCAAGGCGCTCCCTCATATCTTCACTAGAGATAATTCCATCTTTTTTATCGTTCAAGCGTTCCAATGCAATTTGAAAGTCAGCAGATTCCGGATTATCCATATATATCATTCACTGTCTCCTTCCAGGTTTATCCTTTTCGGAAATAATTTCAGGTTCAATATGCACAACCACATCCTTTACCCCTTCCATCCTCTCTTTGATGCGGTTCTCAACTGCATGGGCGATGCAGTGCGCCTCATCCACACGCAAATTATCCCTTACATGCACGTGCAGGTCCACATAGACATTATCGGCTGTACCCCTGGTCCTGATATTATGGCAGTCCTCAACCCCCTCTATTTCCAGTGCAATCTTGCACAGCATATCAGTATCCAGTACCGATGCATCCAGTAGTGTGAAGGATACTTCCCTCACCACGTCCAACCCGGCCTTGGCAATGATCAGTGCGATCACGATACCTGCAACTATATCGATCATAGGATAGCCTGCCTTAACTGCTATCAGACTGCAGATAACGCCAATAGATACGAAGATATCACTTCTGGTGTGGAGGGAATCGGCAATCAGTATCTGGCTGTTATATTCCCTGCCCTTGCGGCTTTCAAATATGGTGACAAAAAGGTTAACGGCCATGGTACCCAGCATGATGGCAAAACTCAATGAGGTGACCCTGGGGATAGAAGGTTCGTATATGTTTTGAATGGCACCCCTGGCCACTTCGAACCCTGTGATAAGCAGCAGGCCGGCTATGAACAGCGAGGCGAACTGCTCATATTTGCGGTGCCCGTAAGGGTGGGATTCATCAGGCGGGCGGGACGCCACCCAGATACCCAGCATTCCCACAGTGGTGGATGCACCGTCCATCAAGGAATGGAAACCGTCGGCCTTCATGCTGATGGAGCCTGTCAGGTGGCCGTATACCAGCTTTGCAAATGCTACCACCAGGTTCAATGACAGTGCTAAGGCCTGCACTTTGATTATCTGTTTATATTTCATGTCCCCATCCGGAAATTGACCAGTCCATATCAGTATAATTTAATATCAATATATTGTCTGGCACGGTACTGTCCCATTATCCAGTTATTTTTCAGACACCAATTTTTGGTAAAATCCGTGTCTTACCTTGCGTCAAGCAACATCTCCCTATAAGGCTCAGACGGCGGGTTCCTGGCATCTGGAATAGGTCAATAGATCGTGCCTCATTTTATAATAAGGTCATCTATAATCTCATTTTTGTTCATAGACAACTTTCCCATATTTATTTGCAGGATAGATCACTGTGCCGATAACATCTTTTAACATATCGAATTCTTGACTGCTTTTGACAATAACATCTATTGGAATTGAAAAATCCTTAAGTATATTTCTAACACGGCGATTTCTCTGTATTCCAGAAGCTTCACCATCTTTTATAATTAATAGATCTAAATCACTATCCTTCGTGGATGCCCGTATGCATATGACCCAAACAGAATTATCTTCATGGGCTCATAACCTTCAACTATGACCTGAACAACTGATTCAATCTGTTTCTGAGAAATCATTTAACACTAGACTCCCAATCATAAAATATTAACGATGATTTTTATTCAAATAGTATATGCCATTCCTTTGATTAAATATGTTTTTACTGGCAACCGGCACAATATTTCTATACTTCTTTATCATATGATGGCCCATGACAAAGATATACCTGGGAAAGATGGTGCTGCACTGGTGCCCCAAATGCGACCTGCCTGTACTTGAGTCCATATGTGCATGCGGCTCACCTGCTGGCAAGGTCAAGGTTACTCCGCCCGGTGATATCAGGCCTGCATTCCAGCATGATATTGACCACATCAACACTACTGCCACGGCGCAGTTCGGCAGTCCCCTGATACCTGACGGTACTATCGCCATCATGAACAAAGTACCATCTGACGACAGGATGGAAGAGATCATAGCCAGTGGCGTGGCACTTGCAAATATCAGGTTCGATGTGGAGTCTGGTAAGTGGGTACTGTTGCCCAGGATGGAAGGGGCAGCCCGGATCTTCACTGAAATGGAGGGGCGCAGCAACTGGGTGGTGATCGACGAATCGGCAGTACCGTTCATAGAAAAAGGTGCCAGCACGCTGGCACCCGGCGTTATCGATGCCGACCCAGGGATCATTCCGGGTGCAGAGGTGATAGTGGTATCGCCTGATGGCGTACCTGTGTCTGCCGGCAGGGCCAAGATGAAAGGCAGGGAAATGGTGGAAGCCACAAGGGGCGTGGCTGTCAAGACCAGGTGGAGCGGGATAGTTGAAACAGTTGCAGCCCCCGTCCCCCATTCATGGGATGATGTAGTTACTGCTAATCTTAATATCCTGAAAGATTTTGAGGCCAAAGCCCATGCGTTTATCAGGAACGTGTCCCAATCCACAAACCGGCCGGTCAGTGTATCATACTCGGGGGGCAAGGACAGCCTGGCCACCTTACTGCTGGTAATGGACTGCCTGGACGGCTTCGATGTACTGTTTGCTGATACCGGACTGGAGTTCCCTGAGACACTGGAGAATGTGGAAGAGGTTGGCAGGCATTACGGCCTGACTGTGAAAACCTTTCATGCAGGGGACGTGTTCTGGGATTCCATTGGTACTTTCGGACCACCCACGGTCGAGGCCAGGTGGTGCTGCAAGACCTGTAAACTGGGCCCGATTTCCATGCTCATTGAAGAGAACTTCCCAGAGGGCTGCCTGACATTTATCGGCCAGCGCAAGTACGAGAGCGAGGGCCGGGCCAGGAGTGATAAGATCTGGAAGAATCCCTGGATCGGTAACCAGATAGCGGCCTCGCCGATCCAAAACTGGACTGCGCTGCATATCTGGCTGTACCTGTTCTGGAAAGGGGCGCCATACAATCCGCTGTATGAACAGGGGTTCGACCGCATCGGATGCTGGCTGTGCCCGTCAGGGAGCATGGCCGAGATGTCACGTATCATGGATATTCATCCTGAAATGTGGGCCCGGTTCGAGGAGAAGCTGCGCTCCCATGCTGAGAAGTTCGGCTACGGGGAGGGCTGGGTGGATTACGGGCTGTGGCGCTGGCAGAATCCTCCGAAGGTGCAGCGTGAGATGGCTAAGAGGCTGGGCATCAACCTGGTACCTGAAGGATTCGGCGGTGAGATGGAGTTCTCAATGGTGTCTGGGTACAGGCCGTGTAAGGCTGGCGGGGTTTCGGCTGAGGGTAGTTTTGGTATGCCATTGAACCTTGAGGCGATCGAGGGTTCGGGTATGCTTAGGGTGCTGGGCGAGGTGCATTCCATGGATGGTGTGATCACTTCCGCCAGGGGTGAGGATAATGTGCAGGTGTTCGCATCTGGCACTGTGACTGCAAGGAGCGATACTGACGCCGGAGCCAGGCGGTTGATGAGGGGGGCCGAATCTTCGATCCGGCGCTCTATGGAGTGTACGGGCTGCGGGCTGTGTGTGGGGAAGTGCGAGGTGCGGGGTGTGAAGGTTAAGGATGGGCGGGCTGTGGTGAATGAGAACTGTACGCATTGTGGGCTGTGTTTGAAGGCATGCCCGGTGGTGCGGTATTTGAATACCAAAGATTCATCTATTGTATGATGGGTATACTTAACATAGAATCGAATCTGGGTTAATTATACATGACACATATTAGGCAGGTGCTGCCGGTGGCGGGCATGGCTGTAGAAATATATAATTTATCTGCTATTTGAAAGCACAGAGGACGCAGGCGTGCCGAGCAAAGTTCATACTGTCCAGCTGGTGAAAATCCGGTACTGTCCTAATTCATATAGGTCTATTTCAGGACAGTGACAACGACCCCGGTAATCAAATTTTGTCAGAATCGTACATATTGCACACATTACAGCGATATAGTGTCCTTTTTTCAAGGTCATTTACTTTTGAGTTGTTAATTGGAACGTCCTACATACTTGGCATAGTATAAGGTTTAATCTGACAATGTCAAGCTACATCCAGTCCAAAATGCCTTTTGTTAAAACCTGAAATAGCATCTCGAAGTTGGGATATTCCTTCAGCAGACGAGTAATGTCCTTTGTCTGTATTATCTGCTAAGGCATGCTGCAGGGCCAAAGGCACATGAAATGGCGACTGTCCGAATGCAAACCCATAATATTGAGAATGACATCCCATATTTTGACATTGCTTGCGATGTTGTGCGATCATCAACCCGACTTTTAAGATTCCCGGGCATCTTTATAGCATCAACATGCGGCTCAACTTCTATTTTTCCAGACATTTTGAATTTCATTTTTTCTTCATTGGATCTGCTTAATTTCCGCATAAATTGATATCGTTCAAAGGTATGAAAATATTATTAAATATGTTGATTCAGGATGAAAACAAAGTTAACTGGAAAGTATCAAAATCCTCGCTTTGTTCTATTTACTTGAGTATACGTAGTCATACTTTATATACAGTAAAAATAAGAATATAGAATGGAGGAGTGATATATAATGGCACAATCTGAAGATTTAGAAACTGAAATATATGAATTGGCTAAAGCGAATGCGTCAGAATTAGGATACAAATTGAATCCTGATTATGACATTGTAATGACAGCCATAAAAGGCCTTGCTAACAATAAAAAAAAATATGGAGAAGTGTACTGTAGCTGCAGGGAAATTTCAGGTGACAAAGAGAAGGACAGGAAGATCATCTGTCCGTGCGTATATCGCAGCAGGGATATTGATCGAAAAGGATCATGTAAATGTGCACTGTATGTGAAATGATCTTCTTTTAATGGAATCACACCTGGAAATGAAATGGAGGTATAATATGGTCAATTGGAAATGCTCAAACTGTGGATATTCATTGGAAGCTGATGTGGCGCCGGATCAATGTCCTTCATGCCACGAGAAATGCGAGTTTATTGATGTCAGCTGCTACATACCGGAGTGTGACACCGGTGCTGGAGTTGATACCAGACTATAATATAGAGGTGAAAATACTATGAAATGTTATATCTGTGCAGAACAAGGAAAACATACCGATGCAGTAGGGGTCTGTATTGTCTGTGGAATGGCGGTGTGCCGTGAACACATGATCAGGGAAGAAACACCTGTTTGGGATGGAACATATCCTGTCAGATTAAAACCGGATCTGGAACATGTCAAACGAATAATCTGCCCGCCCTGCCATGCGGCATTAAAGGAAAATATTTAAGGTGGTGAAAGATATGCTGAAATGTTTTATGTGTGATGAAAAAAAATAAGACAGAAGAAGCTGTTAGTATCT
>Ga0255452_1103_pt1 | contig 9179 bp, 7 predicted proteins | sample ANMaggQLBNCT01D9_FD_182652 | JGI IMG/M metagenome (GOLD analysis project Ga0255452, IMG submission 182652) | Sediment cell enrichment communities from methane seep in Santa Monica Basin, California, United Staets - ANME aggregate JGI... | ecosystem: Environmental > Aquatic > Marine > Cold seeps >...
ATAAACATAATTTATTATCATTGAGCAGGGACAGAGATATACTAAACCGTGTCTGTTTTTTGGTGTTTCAAACTTGGGATAAAAGATTATATATGGTTACGATATGTTTATTGTAGCAATATAAAAATGAGTAAACAGGAGTCAGCACAATGAAATGGACTGTTCAGATTGGCAGGATACTGGGAATACCCATAAAATTACACATCACATTTTTAATAATTCTCTTGTTATTCATTTATTACTTTGCTGCGATCAGTTTCAAATTCGGTGGGCTGGTACTGGGATTCAACGCACTTGATACCTCCTTTGACCTGAAACTGTTATACAGTACCATAGCATCCATCCTGTTTTTTTCCACCATCCTTTTACATGAACTGAGCCACTCATATATTGCTAGGTCAAATGGCATAAATATCCAGAGTATCACTCTTTACGTGTTCGGCGGCGTGGCCCAGATGGAAGAGATTCCCCGCAACCCAAAAATAGAATTGAAAATGACAGCAGCAGGTCCGGGAATAAGTCTGTTCATCGGAATCGTGGCCTATATGCTTTATGATTTTTTCGGTCCTGTTCGCCTGGAAGGAGTGGATCTCTATTTCGTTGAATTGAGCCCGAATATTATTCAAATGAACCCACTGAATGCACTGTTGATAACCCTGGCGATAATCTCCTTTTATAATATTTTTCTTGGTATATTCAACCTGCTCCCGGCTTTCCCCATGGACGGGGGCCGGATACTAAGGGCTTTTCTGGCCATGTGGCTGCCGTATTTGGAGGCCACAAGAACAGCAGTGGCAATAGGAAAAACCTTTGCACTGCTTATGGGACTGATAGGTATATTGCCGCCTGTTAACCCATTTCTGGTACTCATAGCATTTTTCGTATACTACGGTGCACAGGGTGAGGAGCGGGAGACATACTTTGCAGTCAGCCTGGAAGGTATCAAGGTAAGTGATGTCATGACCCCGGTACCCAATCTGGTCTATATACCTCCTGACTGGACCATATCCCAGCTTGTAGAAGTGATGTTCAGGTTCAAGCATATGGGTTATCCTGTCCAGGAAGACCTGTCAGGTCCACCGCTTGGAATAATAACGTTCCATGATGTCCAGAAAGTCCAGGAAGAACTGCATGATAAGGTCAGAGTAAAGGAAATAATGTCTAAAGATATCATATCTGTAGAACCTGGCATTAATGCATACCATGCCTTGCAGATAATCGCCAAGAACCAGATCGGCAGGCTCCTGGTGATACAGGATAACAAGATAAAAGGAATAATAACCATGAAGGACATCATGAGGAAAATGGATTTCATGAATATGTATCCCAATTCACAATGACCAACAAAGTGTTAGGGTGTTATCAAATGGATGATTGTATTTTTTGCATGATAATAAACGGTGAGATTCCCAGTTACACTATTTACCAGGATAAGAAGACACTGGCATTTCTTGACATTAACCCCAACACCCGAGGCCATACCCTTGTAATACCAAAAAAACATGCAAAGAATATTATCGATATGGAAGATACGGATGTGGAGGCACTATTCAGGACTGTGAAGAAAGTTGTGAGCAGTATGAAGGTCTCATTAGACCTTGATGGATTGAACCTTGTTGTAAACCAGGGTGAAGTGGCCGGACAGGTCATACACCATTTCCACTGTCATATCATACCCCGTTATGTTGACGACGGCATCAATTATTCATCAAAAGGTTATAGCACGTCCACAAGTAAAGAAATCACACCAATAGCAATGGCTATCCATGAAATGGTAGCAGGACTTCCTGTTACTATGCGCACGTTAAACAAAAAAGGTGTAAGAATTGAAATGGGAAAAATAGTGGATAATAATTATTCAGGCCCTATACTTGAGATGGCCCTTGAGACAAACTCAACAATTAAAACCACACCAAAATCAGGTGCTTATAAGGGCATTCCGATAGTAGTATCTACTGTTAAGGATGAAGATGGTAATGCGGTTGCAGTGATTGGAATTGTAAATGTAACTCACGGTCTGAAATTTAAGTAGTAGAAATTATTAGATATGGAGCGAAAGACAATGGCATATCCTGATATTATAATAAGTGCCGATTCAACCAGTAAAGAAATCGCACCAATAGCAATGGCAATCCATGAAGCAGTTATAGGACTTCCGGTTACTATGCGTACGTTGAATAAACGCGGCGTACGGATCGAAACTGGCAGAGTGCTGGATTATGATTATTCAGGACCAGTACTTGAAGAGGCTCTTAAGAAAAATTCAACAATTACAACAATCCCAAAAAGTGGAGATTACTCAGGTACTCCTGTAATGGTGACCACTATTAAAGATGAAAAGGGTAATGCAATAGCTGCAATAGGGGTTGTGGATATAATTCACAGTCTGTGAAGTCTGTAAATATTATTTTATTTTTTCATTTTTTCTATCTGGAAAGTGGACACAGATTTATCTATAACCAAACCAGTTGCCATTAACTGAAATAGGATACAATATATACAAAATGCGTCTGATATATGAAAAACTGCTGTCAGTACTGGGACACCAGCACTGGTGGCCTGCCGATACACCCTTTGAAGTGGTGGTTGGAGCACTACTGACCCAGCAGACCCGGTGGAGTAATGTGGAGCAGGCCATCTCGAACCTGAAAGCACATTCCCTGCTGGACTCAGACAGGCTTGCCAGTGCCAATACCCTGGAACTCGAAGAACTGATCAGGTGTACAGGCTTCTACCGCCAGAAGGCCAGGCGGCTCAAGAACCTGGCCCGATATTTTTCTTTGCATGGTGATGCTTTGTACGACAGGCCTGTGGAAGACCTGCGAAAGGACCTGCTGGAGCTGGATGGTGTGGGGGAGGAGACCGCTGATAGCATTATACTTTATGCTGCCAACAAGCCCAAGTTCGTGATCGATGCCTATACCCGCAGGATACTGGGCTGCCTGGGGTTAAGCGGCAGCTACCGTTCGCTCCAGGAGATGTTTGAGTCTAAACTGGAACACGATACAGAGATGTTCAAAGAATACCATGCATTGATAGTGGAATATGGTAAACAGTATTGCGGGAAGAATAGATGTGATGAATGCGTGCTTGTGGAAAAATAGTACTTCCGAATACACTTACTTTCGAATTAGTATACATTTTCTTGCTGTACCTTAAAGATGGGGGAAATATTGCCTATTGGGAAATCTATAAGATTATGTACCCAGGTAAATCCGATCGACAGGAAGATTTTCGTGTGACTTTTTTGAAAAAAAGTCTGAAGTTTTCCAGTTTTGTTTTTCCAGATGGAATAAAGCGCTCCCATCATAATGATCCTGACCTATCTACCTGTTCATTCCCAAAGTTTCACTTCATATATAGAAGTAGCCAAGATCATAGAAAGTTAGGTTAATATATGATTGTTTATATAATATCGCTATAATTATTTAGCACGATATCATTTTACGGTTATTATAAAGTATTGATCAACAAAAATTTGCACCGGTTTCGATTTGCACCGGCATAAATCAAGATAATATGAGTATGCAATAAATGCCAAAATAACTGTATTTTGAAACAGTGCCAAAATATACAGATCTATTATTCGAAATGGCTGTGATTTAACATGGAAAGAACAAAAATCATACTTGACGAAAATGAGCTTCCGAAGCAATGGTACAACATACTGCCCGACCTTCCGACTCCCCTTGAACCGCCACTGAATCCAGCGACCAATGAGCCTATCGGGCCGGACGACCTTTTACCCATATTCCCAATGGGTCTTATTAAGCAGGAAGTGAGCCAGGACAGGTTCATCGACATTCCTGAAGAGGTAAGGGATATTTACCGCCTGTGGAGACCTTCTCCCATATACAGGGCACACCGCCTGGAAGCTGCCCTTAAGACGCCTGCCAGGATCTATTATAAAAATGAAGGAGTAAGCCCTCCAGGCAGCCATAAGCCCAATACAGCTATCGCCCAGGCATATTTTAACAAGAAAGAGGGTGTAGAACGCCTTTCAACCGAAACCGGAGCAGGACAGTGGGGCAGTGCCCTGTCTTTCGCTTGCTCTTTATTTGACCTGGAATGTAAGGTATATATGGTCAAATCAAGTTTTTACCAGAAACCCTACCGTAAATCCCTTATTAACCTGTGGGGTGCTAATGTTATACCCTCACCCAGCACCGAGACACAGGCTGGCAGGTCTATCCTTGAAAAACATCCTGATACTTCAGGCAGTCTTGGTATTGCTATCAGCGAGGCTGTGGAAGATGCCGCAACCCATGACAATACCAAGTATGCGCTGGGTAGCGTGTTGAACCACGTTATGCTGCACCAGACAGTGATCGGCCTGGAAGCGAAACTGCAAATGGATATGGTAGAGGATTATCCGGATGTTATTATTGGCTGCGTGGGTGGAGGTAGTAACTTTTCAGGTATTAGCTACCCATTTATTCGTGATAAGATCAAGGATAACAAGGATGTTGATATTGTGGCTGTGGAACCAACGGCTTGTCCCACCCTGACAGGAGGAGATTTCAGGTATGATTTCGGGGATACGGCAGAAATGACACCACTGCTTAAAATGTATACACTGGGACATGACTTTGTGCCGCCTCCAATACATTCAGGCGGGCTGAGATACCATGGTGATTCCCCTATTATAAGCCAGCTGTATGCGGATGGTATAATGAGGGCTGTGGCATATCACCAGACCGAGATATTTGATGCTGCTAAAACATTTGCCAGAACAGAGGGAATTGTACCTGCACCGGAATCGGCCCATGCTATCAAGTGTGCTATTGATATGGCCCTTGAGTGCAAGAAGACTGGCGAGGAAAAGAGCATCCTGTTCAACTTTAGCGGTCACGGCCATTTTGATATGGCTGCATATGACACCTATTTCAATGGTGAAATGACAGACGAATAATATGAGACGGATGCCTGACAGGTATCCTTCCCATAACTTTTTAGTTTTTGACTACCCTTTTAGCCTGAATATATTTGAAATTCATTGAGAAGATTTTCGGGAAAAAGGAAGAAGCACCTTCCAAACTGACTCTTAAATTCAATGAGCTTGCGGCTTGGCTGGAAAAGGAGGGCGAGAGTACATTTGCTGAGCTTGGGGCACATATCGGGCACAAGTATAATGAGATCAATACTGCCCTTGTGGACCTTTCTGAAGCTAAAGAGCGCCTAGTGGATGCGTCTTTTGGTGAGAAGGTATATAAGCGCCTAGCCAAGGCGGGCGCATCCAACCGGGATAATCTTGTAAAGAACCTGGATATTATTATAGAGAAGATTGCAATCCCTGAGGATGCGGACCCGTCTGAAGCATACCAATTCCATCTGGATGCTAAATCTGTGTTGAATACTTGCCTTGAGAACGCTGTCAGGAGCCAGCAGTATGTCAAGGCACTTTTTCCTGAGGAATATAAGGATATCTGGGGCGGGTTGAAGCACCTGGATGTCCCGCTGGATGAGCTTGTTGCCCCTATCAATGAGGTAAAGGATGAACTGGAGGCATATGATAAGCTGCCCCGGGATATTGAACAAATCAGGCAGATGCAGCAGCAGATTCCAGCAGGGCAGAAGAATATCAATGAGCTCACTGGCAAGTACGAGACATTGAAGGTTGAACTGGGCTCTGAAGAGGCGAGGCTGGAAGAGGTTGAGGCGGGTGATGAGTTTACCCACGCACGGGAGCTGGAAGGGCAGGCCCGAACTCTTAAGGGTCAGGTATCTGAGGTTGATTCGAACCTGGCGGGTTTGTTTGCTCCGCTGTCCAAGGCTCTTTCCAGGATGGAGAAACAGGATGGGAGCGCTCGGCATATTATGTCTCCTGAGAGCAGGAAGGTCCTGAAGATATTGAAAGATGAGCCGGTGTCTGCGCTTGATATTGATCTTTCTGGTTTTCTGGTTGAAATGAAGACCAGGGTTGAGGATGGGAGTCTGGGTCTTAAGCAGCAGAAGATGAACAAGACCCTTGAGCAGATCGATAGGTTGGTGGGGACTGATGTCCTGTCAAGGCTTAAAAGTCAAAGGGAGGAATATTCTTCTGAACTTACGGGTGTGCGGGGGGAGTTAGAGGGACTTACTGTTTACAGGGAGAAAACACAGGTTGAAGATAGGATCTCTGAGTGCCGGAATGTGATGGATTCTACCGGGCAGAAACTGGATGCTGAGAAGAAGGAACTTGCAAGGCTGAAGGAGGAAGTTAAGGAATTGAAGTCAGGGTTGGATTCTGATCTGAGTGAGATTTTCGGGAAGGATATTGAAGTGGTGTATTGATCGGAAAGATATGAAAAAAGGTTTGGCGCCCATAATGGGCGCTAAATATACAATTAATAGTGTTACTCCTTTCCCTAACCTATACTTGTTATCTTCACATTGTCGACATTTCCGTCTTCAAAGGAACTGCTGACCTTTACTTTGAATCGAATCATGAAATTCGGTCCCATGTAATCGTCGCCTAAGGGGATTTCTCCAGAAATCCACATATTTTCATCCAGCCCGGAATAAGTCCTACTTGTCCCATCTATAGAATCCATTTCAGTCCAGGAAGTGCCACTGTTATTGGAGATTTCAAGTTTTATGTATTCGCCATCATCCCAACTACCCTCTATAAACCAATCGAAAGTAAGCGTAGCATTTGTTTTTCCACTCAAATCAATAGCATTTGCCATAGTCAAGGTCGCATCTGTGGCCCTACCGTCAACCTCGGCTGAATGTGTGCCGTATGTTGCTCTTTGGCTAGAGACAAACCAATCATTTTGGCTATCTTGCACCCAGTTTCCAAACCCTTCTTCGAAACTATCCTGAAATACTACAATTTCTGCTGATGGTTCATTCACTGTGACTACAAGTGTGTCTGAAGCTGACAAACCAGCGTCATCTGTTACTGTAAGGTTTACAGTATAAGTGCCTGCTGTGGTATATGTATGATTTACCGTTGTGCCGGTTGCCTCTTCGCCAATACCATCGCTCGCATTAAAATCCCAACTATAACTTGCAATGCCGACATTATCGGATGAACCAGTTCCATCGAAGAACACCACGTCATCAACAAGAACCGACTGGCCTGAACCAGCATCTGCTACTGGGGCATCATTGTCAGTCACAGTTATGCTGTACGTTTCTGAAACTGGATCAGTGGCAGTATTTGATGCGGCATCCCAGGCAGTGATGTTATATGTTATCGTCCCAACTTGATCTGAAGCAACAGGAACGTCTCCACTCCAAACATCGGTGCTGATTTCAGTCATTGCAACAGTAATTTCCCCGGTTCCGATCGGTGTGTAGTGCACTGCTGCGCTAACAACATCCACATTATCGGTTATGTTTGCGTTTATTGTTACAGGTTCGCCTGTCGTACCAGTCGTGTTTCCTGTTGCACCTGATATCACCGGATACACTGTATCCGGTGCAGTTACCGTAACATTGGCTGTAGAGATTGGGCTTATGCCACCATCACCGTCTTTTACTTGCAGGGCAACAGTATAGGTCCCTGCAGAAATATAGGTGTGTGATGGGTTGGTTAAATCTATGCTGCTTTCATCTACGGAAAAGTTTACCTCATCATATTCAAAGTCCCAATCATAGGTAAGATTGTCTGCTGTACCGGGGTCGGTTGCATTTCCACTGAAAGTAATAGAAACGTTCGCCGAACCTGAATAGGGTCCGCCTGCATTCGCCAAAGGTGCAACGTTATCGATATTTGCGGTAGTTGTACTTGTATTTGTGCCCCCAACATTATCGGTAACGGTTAAGGTGACAGTGTAGGTGCTGTTATCTATGTAGGTATGATTCGGGTAGATACCAGTTCCTATACCTCCATCTCCAAAGACCCATTCATAAGATACGATGCTTCCATCTGGATCAAAAGAGCCTGAACCATTAAAGCTTATTGCTGCCCCTTCATCACCTAAATAAGGACCGCCACCATCAGCTGTGGGGGGTTCATTAGGTGCAGATGCATAGTTCAATGCAGCATGGGCGTCCACAATACCATGTCCATATTGTGGGTCCCAGCCAGCTGAACCTTTGTCTTCTGCTGTAGATTGCAATACCTCCCTGACATCGTCTGGGGTTGTGGCAACACCGGCAGATATCACCAGGGCGGCTACTGCTGAGACATGAGGCGTGGCCATAGAAGTTCCAGAGAAGAACCAGTAACCAAAATCACGGGGATTTTTAGTATTTGGATTGAAAGTATTTTGAAGGACACCATCGTCATAACCATCTTCATTTTGGTCTACTGATAAATCACCACCAGGTGCCACGATATCCAGAGCATAACCATTATTTGAATAGCTGGCTCGTGTCTCATCATATCTGGTAGCACCTACAGCGATACATTTTTCATATGCAGCCGGATAACTGACTTGACTGGCAGCATCATTACCTGAGGCACACACAATGGTAACTCCACTATTATGTGCATAATCAAGTGCGTCTTTTAAAGGTTGTCCTGGATCATATCCAGGCGGCCAACCCAGACTCATGCTGATTACATCTGCACTATTGTTAGTTGCAAAATATATTCCATCTACTAATTGGTCTAACGTTCCAGATCCTATTTTATTTAGAACCTTTACAGGCATTATTGTGCAATTATAGGCAACTCCTGCGACTCCTACCCCATTATTGGTGCTCTGAGCAATGGTTCCTGTCACATGGGTCCCATGGGAATTGTCATCATTTGGATGGGCATCATTATTGACAAAATCATAGCCTGCTACAAAATGTGTATTGGCAAGATCTGGGGCTATTCTATAATATCGTCCATAATTTTCATATGCAACTCCCGTATCTAGGACAGCTACAATCACACCTGTTCCATCTGAAATATCCCAGGCTGCTTCCATATTAATCCCGCCGTAATTATCATTATATGGTGTGGTATAAATGAAAAATATAAACAAAACACTTGTGGTATTGATCTTATGTTCTTTTATCATGGGAACAATACCTGTATCGGTATTAGCACAGCAAAACAGTCCTGAGAATCAAATATTTGAGCATAAAGAACCAAATCTTCCCGAAGGTGTTGAATATGCGCCAGGGGAATTTATTGTCATGTTTAAACCTGGGGTTTCTAATAGAGAAATAGCCAATATTAATTCCAGACATGGGACTTCAGTAAAATATACCAGTCCTTATGCCAAATTTAAGATATTACACATTCCAAAGGGCAA
>Ga0255452_1104_pt1 | contig 9158 bp, 12 predicted proteins | sample ANMaggQLBNCT01D9_FD_182652 | JGI IMG/M metagenome (GOLD analysis project Ga0255452, IMG submission 182652) | Sediment cell enrichment communities from methane seep in Santa Monica Basin, California, United Staets - ANME aggregate JGI... | ecosystem: Environmental > Aquatic > Marine > Cold seeps >...
CCTTCTTTCACATGCATCCTGTGGACTAAGTTGAAGAGCCAGGGATAAACCTTGAGACCCATAAAAGTAATAATAAGCATGAAGCCTACCAGCTTGCCTGCAATAAGCATCAAATCTATGACAGAAGGCAGTTGATTCATGGTGGCTATTGTGACCAATATTGCAAGTATGAATATCCCGATAATATCATCAAAAATGGCAGATGTGAGCATTACCGAGCCCGGTCTGCTTGAAAGATATTTCAGGTCTATGAGGGTCTTAACCACTACCCCTATACTGGTGAGACTGAATGCCACACCAATAAAAAGGCTTTCCAAAAACCCAAAACCAAATGCCTGGCCAAGTAAATATCCAAGCAGGAAAGGTACGGCCATACTGAACATAGTTGGAGTGAGCGCCACCCTGGATGCTGTTCGCAGTTCATTAAGATTTACTTCCAGGTACCCGGCAGTGAATAACATGAAGATGGCACCCAGCTCGGCCAGGAATGAAAGCACTTCAACACCAGGTTCAAACCACAGCAGACCAAGGAACACTCCTGCAAATATTTCTCCCAGTATACTGGGAAATCCCGCACGTTCAATAACCTCTCCGAAGACTTTTGCAAGGAACAGGATTAGAAGCAGCAGGAGAATATGCTCCATCACTCAACCTCTCTTCTTTGGTACACCTCGGATATTATGTTCTTTTTTGAAATGATGCCTACCAGTTTATCGTTTTCTACTACACAAACCCTGTTGATGTGGTGTTTTAACATCATATCAGCGGCATCATGCAGGTTTTCATCTGGAGAAATAGTTACCGGGTGAGGTATCATTATCTCTCTGGCACTTTCGCCCTGTGACCTCACCGCTGCCATATGGGTGTGCTTTGTGCGGGGTATGCGGTGGAACATTATAATTTCCAGCATAATATCCTGGTCGATGATGCCTGTGAATTTTCCTTCATTATTTACAACTGGATATGTGTTGAAATGGTATTTATCGAATAATTCGAATATATGCTCGACTGGATCGTCCTCGTTCACTACTACAACATCCCGTGTCATGATGTCCCTGATGAATATGTCTGAATAGTTTTCTGGCATAAGAGATACCCCACTCAATTTCGGTTTTGTATATTTGATTTTATCTTTCTTTTTTGTCTATTAATGCTTTTGTTTGGTCTTGAATTGCTTGCCTGCGCCTGAAGAAGATGTGGACTTCTTAAAATTGAAAGAAATACAAAACAATGAGCATCCTCACTGATGTCTCCGGTCCTTTGGTCTGAGGTTTGTGACGACATCCCCTGGCTTCCATTCAAATCCCAGCTGCCCCATTACCCCCTTCACAAAAGCCCTTGAGAATACCTTGTAAAAATCAACAATCCCGAACTCCATAGGCTCGCCCGACTCCCGCATCAACTCCAGCCCCCTTTTAAAGAATAAGATACAGACGGGCAGTTGGTGCCCATACGCCCCTCTTACTTAGCCATTTCTATCCTGTGTGTAGAATGATTGTCAGGGACTTGTTGATGAGTTACATGAATACCTGCTTTTTTGGGAATTATTTTTAGAAATATTTTTATGAGATTGCGTTTATTGTATTTTGAAGTGTGTGGTTATGAACTGTATTCGGAACATTGATGGGCGAAATGGAAAATCGGGAGGCAGAGTATTATTTACAGGCCTCGGTACTTAAGTCCAGAGTATGTGACTGCGGGATGGGGGATTCAAGATCCCAAAGCCATGAATCCCATACTATTTTTTCAAAAACAAAAATTTAGGCGCCAAAAGGATAAAAGGAACCAAATCTTAAATCCTAATCTTTAAAGGGTAGCATTTAAAATCAACGAAAGTTCCAAAAAACTGAAAAGAAAAAAAGACTTTGTCACAAATACTAATTACATTAACTTTATAAAAGAATGATAATGTCAAAAGAAATTTAACCTACTCTAAATATAACACCGGTGGTATAATGAATGTAAATAAATTATTAAGGTCACAAAAAAATGAATTATTTGCAGCTGTGCAAAAGAAAGGCTTTAAACCTTCAGAATTCGAATGGGTTATAATTGATAGCGTATGTTCAACAAATCTTAAAATACCAAAACTTATTCATCAACCTACAGAACATTATTACATATTTGATCTTAAAAATGGAAAACATTGGACTGAATATTCACCAGGAGGAGTAGATAAATGGATGGCAAGGAAATATCTTGGTAGCTGGGATTTTCAACAAAAAAATTTTGATAATTGGCTCAACCTCCTAAAAAATGAAGTGGAACCCGACTTATGGGAGTTCATTTCAAAGGAAAACATATTCTGGGAAATTTCAGATTCCGCTAACAATGATTATCCATTTAATATAGAAGAACAAGAATATATCTCCACTCGCTTACATGAAATTGAGAGATGCCTGATTTCAACACAAAATTTATCAAAAAAACATGAAGAATTTGTTAAGGCACGTCTTAATTACTTAGAGGAAGCATCAAAACGTCAAATTCAGAGAGATTGGATGCATACAATGATAGGGGTATTATTTACTATTGTTGTGGGTATTGGAATGTCACCTTCAGCAGCAAATGAACTGTTTAACTTTGCATCAGATTCTTTTCAAAATATTTTGGAAAATATTACCTTGCCCTAAACAGACTTCTAGATGTCAACGGCGGTGTAAAAATCCCCAGCCAGTCCCATGTAGCTTGAGGCACTGGTAGTCATGGGAAGAACCCCACCGTGCCGGACTGGCAGAATCAAAACTAAGACATATACTGGAAGGTATCAGCACATCAAAAGAGAAGCCAAATCCCTCAAACACACATACTTTGCCAATAACCTCCCAAAAAAAGAGCACTGGCGGGCATACAGGGAATTCAGGGATGATACAATATTCCTGGATATCGAGACCACCGGACTTTCCCCCCATTATGATGAGATAACCATGATCGGAGTACATGGCAGCGACGGAACAAAGGTGTTTATAAGCGGCATTGACCTGGAAGATTTCCCACAGGCTTTGGAAGGGTGCAAGGTCATTGTCACCTTCAACGGGGCACGGTTCGACCTTCCTTTTATTGAGCATCATCTGCCCGGTATCAGTTTCGACCAGCTTCATATCGACCTGCTATATCCCCTTCGCAGGCTGGGCCTGACCGGGGGGCTGAAACGTATCGAGACCGCACTGGGACTTTCAAGGTCTGACGAAACCACTGGTTTGTCAGGTTTCGATGCAGTGCGATTGTGGTACCAGTACAAGCGCGGCAGTCAGGCAGCACTGGACACACTTGTAAGATATAATATAGAGGATATACAAAACCTTGAGACAATCATAGAAATGCTATATCCTTCGTTGATGGAAAATGCATATCAGTAGGTAGGACAGTACCATAATGTTTATACGTGGGAATAGTAGATTATATTTTTTGATAGTATATCAAGTATAACTTGATGTACTCAAGAAAATCCGACCGATAGGAGGATTTTGTTCTTTTAGCGTTATTTTTTGTCTATTAATGCTTTTGTTTGGTTTTAATTTGCTTGACTGTACCTGAAAAAGACGTGGACTCCCTCAAAATAGAAAGAAATATCAAACAATAAGCATCCTCCCTAATGCTTCCGGTCCTCTGGTCTGAGGTTTGTAACTTTGAGTTTTCATTTCATAAAGCACGGAGTGCAATCAAGTAAAGGAATCTATGAGGTCGCCTATGGAAGTATTTATAAAAACTAAAGTTTATTCTAATAATATATTATGAAAGATTGGAATACATTGTATAAAGAAAAGGGAATAGTACAAAAAGAACCTTCTGAAAAAGTAGTGCATGCTATCAAATTTTTTAATAAAAACGGATCAAAAAAAATTCTTGATTTAGGCTGTGGCACTGGAAGGCATACAACACTTTTGGTGAAAGAAGGTTTTGAAGTATATGGTTGTGATAATTCTGAAGATGCTTTAAAGATTATTAAAGAAATTTTGGTTGATAATGAATTTAGATTATGTGATATGACTAAACTTCCATATGAGGATGAGTATTTTGATGGAATTATATGCTATCAAGTGATACAGCATGGAAAAATTGCTGATATAAAAAAATCAATCTCTGAAATGTATCGTGTATTGAAGAAAGGAGGGTATTTATTTTTAGTGGTAATATCAACAAAACACCCAAAATTTCAAACGGGTGAAGAAATAGAACCAAATACTAAAATTAATACTGATGATATTGATGGATATATGGCCCATCACTTTTTTTCTGAATTAGAAATGAAGGAGTTATTTAGTAAAAATGAGATAATTAAATTAAATCACTTTGAGGGACAAAGTGAAATTAATCCTTCAAGTAGAATGGCTTCTTGGGAACTATACGCAAGGCGACCCCCTTTCTAAGAATACTCAAACTCAATTGAAACCAACATTGAAAAATTCCTGTTAGTTTCATCGCCAGTTATGAATGAAGTGGAGTTCTGGCGACCTGCGACCACAGAGTTTGGATTTTGGCCGCCCTTTCAGGAAAATATGTCAAAAGTTGCGACGGTACACTCAACCGCAGCAGAGCTGTGGGGTATAGTGAATAAGATCAAAAGATTTTCTCTTATGCCCTTGCCTTTACAACTGTAGGTATTTCCAATTTGAGCCCAGTCAGATCTTCCAATTTGAACTTATTCTTTACATTGAGGATTTCTATCCCTACTACTTTTCCATTTGCATCGTAATCGACAATGAGACCTTTATTTATTTCCTCACTTTCCTCGATTGCATCCTCGCTAATTCTAAAGTAAAGTGCATCGCTTTCTAAATCAACTTTAATTCTCATTTTCGATTCCTCAATCTTTTATAATAAAAATTGTTATTGTAATATATGGTTCTTCTCTTCCTTTAACAACAACTCTTAAAACCTTCGGGACCAGTTGGAATTTCTTTATAAGCGTTGTTTTGCCTACCCGCCGGCGTCCATACAGAACCATTATTATTGATTTTATCGATCTTTTTTCGTAGGCTTCTTCAATAAAATCCAGTTCTCTTTCTCTACCATAAAATTTGATTACCATACAGTAATTTACTAGTCAGTAATCAAGTTTAAACCGTTCGAATATGCAGCATATATCTGATGGTGTTTATAATATGGTGAGACACAATATAACAATATAAACTGATATCGTATGGAAAACAGAGACTTTTTATTATTTTCTGGGATGATTCTGAAAACCGCTGAGAGCGCAGAGGGACGCAGAGAAAAATAGCAACACTCTGCGATCCTCGGCGTTCTCTGCGTTTAATCTTTTTTGCCATGACCCATTTATCCAGAATAAATTAAAAAGTTACTGATTTTGTACCAATTAATGGCTATATAATATAGAATAACAATGAGCGATAGAGCCCTCATGCACCCTCGAGATGCCCCGGATTTGAGCCACAGCGAAATCCGAGGTCAGTGACATATAATCTTGAAATATTTATATCAGATAACCCCTATTACTCAATATGCTCACCAACAGTTACATCCACCTGCCCGGAATAGGTGCCACAACAGAGAGAAAGATATGGGACTGCGGTATCAAGTCCTGGGATGAATTCAGGGAAGAGCCCCACCGTGCCGGACTGGCAGAATCCAAACTAAAACAGATACTGGAAGGTATCAGCACATCAAAAGAGAAGCTAAATGCCAGGGACCATACATACTTTGCCAATAACCTCCCAAAAAAAGAGCACTGGCGGGCATACAGGGAATTCAGGGAAAATACCATTTTCCTTGATATCGAAACCACCGGACTTTCCCCCAATTATGATGAGATAACCATGATAGGAGTACATGGCAGTGATGGGACAAAGGTGTTTATAAGCGGCATCGACCTGGAAGATTTCCCACAGGCTTTAGAAGGGTGCAAGGTCATTGTCACCTTCAACGGGGCACGGTTCGACCTTCCTTTTATTGAGCATCATCTGCCAGGTGTCAGTTTCGATCAGCTTCATATCGACCTGCTGTATCCCCTTCGCAGGCTGGGCCTGACCGGCGGGCTGAAACGTATCGAGACCGAGCTGGGACTTTCAAGGTCTGACGAAACCACTGGTCTGTCAGGTTTCGATGCAGTGCGATTGTGGTACCAGTACAAGCGCGGCAGTCAGGCAGCGCTGGACACACTTGTAAGATATAATATAGAGGATATACAAAACCTTGAGACGATCATAGAAATGCTATATCCTTCGTTGATGGAAAATGCATATCAGTAGGTAGGACAGCACCATAATGTTTATAAGTGATGAGGGTAGATTATATTTTACTGATATTTACAAATATTGAATAAATATAGGGGATGTAATTATGGATATTTTTTGGACGTTGTATTGTAAATTAGATGAGGGCGGACGGAAGGAACTGATTAAACAACTGATGGTCAAACCCAAAAGTTCCCCGAAAATAAAAGTAGCACTTAATCAAGGTTCGCCTGTAGGATTAAATCCATTGGACTCCATTAAAAGGCCACATGAACCAAATCCCTGAAGACCATCCCAGGTACCAGTCTCTTGTTACCAGGGAGCGTATAGTGAGTGGTGTGGGATCAGGTATTACCAGTGTTACAGGACTGATAGCCCAGGGTAGGGGGGAAGCTTTTGATTATCTTATCGGCGAGTGCACTACAACTTCTGCCCGCGCTGCCGAACGTGTTGCGGCTGCCATGCTGCTGCTGGCCAGGACCTCGGTTATATCTGTGAATGGCAACGCTGCGGCCCTGGTCCCCGAAGAGCTTGTGGAATTATCAACATTACTTGATGTACCCCTGGAAGTAAACCTGTTCTACAAGACCGAAGAGAGGGTGTTGAAGATCATTGAACTCCTAAAAGCTCACAGTGCCCGGCGTGTGCTGGGTGCCGACCCTGATGCTTCCATTCCCGGCCTGTCATCAGAGAGGGGGCGGGTATGCAGTGAGGGTATCTATTCGGCAGACGTGGTGTTCGTGCCTCTTGAGGACGGGGACAGGTGCGAGGCCCTGGTGGCCATGGGTAAGCAGGTCATTGCTGTTGACCTGAACCCCCTGTCCAGGACAGCCCGGTGTGCCACAGTGCCGGTTGTTGACAACATCACCAGGGCGGTACCTAACATCATAAATTCAGTGCGTGAATTGAAGGAGCAGCCTGAAGTGTATCTGCAGGAAATCGTTGGAGGTTACAATAACAAGAAAGGGCTGGATGCTGCACTGGAGACAATTTGCATTAACCTTATAGAACTTAATCGGTCTCAATGATCTCATCTGGCTTCATTTGGTGAGTGTTATATAGAAAACCGTTTAAAAAGTTATCAGAATGGGGTCATTAACCTGTATCAGGTATATTAGCATGACCTTAAAGTATATACGAATTACCTGTTATATTGTTTTAATGGTGATTAAAGTATGCAAGTATTAGGTATAAGCGGAAGTCCTACTAAAAATGCAAACACTGACAAACTCGTAAAAGCAATACTCGATGCAACCGAACTTGAAACAGAATTCATAAAACTCTCAGATGTGAACATTGGACCCTGTACTGCGTGTATGGGCTGTGTGTACACCAATGAATGTGTACTCGATGATGATTTCAGGGAAATCGGCAAGAAAGTGCTGAAAGCAGATGCTCTGGTAGTGGGCTCACCCACCTATTATGGCAGGGAAAGTGCTTTCACTAAAGCCTTTATGGAACGCCTCTACGCATTTCGGCACATTAAACTGCTCACGCGTGGAAAAATCGGGGCAGCTGTAGCAGTTGGAGTTGCCTCTGAAAATGACGTTGCAGAATGGATTGGGAACCTTATGTATTTTGATGGTATGGAAGTGGTTGGTAAAATGACTGCTAAGGGAACGCCTTGCTGCTTTGTGTGCGGGCCAGGTGAAACCTGCGCTGTTGCATCATGGAATGCCTATTCCCCTGAGTTTTCAGGACAGGATTTCGGAGTAGAAGAAGCATACAAAGACTTCCTCGAAATACTTCCTGACAACATTCCCTATGTGCAGGGCTCTGCCAGAATTCTAAAACAATTCAGGAACGTAGAAGATGAACCAGAAACCATGGCGCAGGCCCGCTCACTTGGAAAAGCAATTAGAGCGAAACTGGACGAGCAAAGCGGGAAATAAAGGATGTTCACACCTATCCGGTAATAGGAGTACACTCAAAAGTCCAATCTTTAATTTGGAATCAAAGACGTAAGATACTTATAGGCCGCAATGAGATCCATCTTTGTTCCTCCATTGAATTCAAGACATAGAAGTTGAGGGGATAAAGCCTTTATAATTCCTCTGAAATCTATGGTTCCCTGTCCTGGGGGTGTGGAATTAGTATCACGTAAGTGAAGCTCAATAACATCAAAATCATCGAATATTTCAACGACTTCCAGATCAGATTCCTGTATGTGCCATGTATCAGCTGCGAGTCCCACATTATCCCTATTGATTTCATCTACCAATTCAGCTACAGCAGGTAATGAATGTAGGAATCCTGTCTTCTTAGGTGAAAGGGCTTCAATCAAGATGACCAAATTTGTCTCCTTTGATATGTTACGAAAGTTCTGCACACAAAGTTGTCTGGAATTATCAGCCAGATCAAAGCCATAGGTTGGCACCGTTAACACATGATCTGCTCCTATGTCCTCTGCAATTTTAATAGTATCCAAAATATGTTCGTAAGCAGCTTCCTGCATTTTTTTCTCTGGATTTAACCAGTGAAGTTTATGAGGCATGTATGCCTGAACTGTTTTAACCTTAACGGAATAAGAATCTAAAGGTGATATGTCTCTTGGACCGCTATTTGCCAGTTCCAGCCATAGTCCTAATTCTTCCAGGAGATCAAGTTTATCTTCAAATGAACCAGAAAGGCATTGTTCCACACAACCTAATATGTATGTCATGAGATTTCCGTATCTTCATCAGTATAGGGAGGTGTACTGCAACATAGAAACACAAGTTCAGTATCACCAATATTTTCGATCTTATGCTCTCTACCATTTGGAATAATTATTGCATCATCTTTTCCAACAATGATTTCTTTTTTGCTAAGATGCATTCTCCCGGTCCCACTTAAAATAAAATATATTTCTTCAGTTTTTCTGTGAATGTGATTAGATGTAGCATTCCCGGGTTCTATCCTCGCCTCAGCCAGACTCTGGTTTACGGATGGTGTATTGCTTGGATGAACAATCTCTCTTAT
>Ga0255452_1106_pt1 | contig 9076 bp, 7 predicted proteins | sample ANMaggQLBNCT01D9_FD_182652 | JGI IMG/M metagenome (GOLD analysis project Ga0255452, IMG submission 182652) | Sediment cell enrichment communities from methane seep in Santa Monica Basin, California, United Staets - ANME aggregate JGI... | ecosystem: Environmental > Aquatic > Marine > Cold seeps >...
GAGAAACTCCTCAAAAACATCTTCGCCAAAGGTTCGCATCCCCAATCCCCTTGGTGACTGATTGATCCCATTCTCCTCAGACGGGTCGTTCCAGACGAACGGATACGCATCCTTTTTAGTGATCTTTGAGAGTTTCACAGGTCCAGGGATGCCGCCGTGGACGCAGAAAGTGTGGTTCGAGATCACAGCAGCAACCGGCAGCCGGTCAAACACCCGATTGATCCGGGCATACAGGTCTTCATCATATTCCAGATCTTTAATGAATTGTTCGAACCGGTTCGTTTCCCTGAGTTCATGGTTGCCGCGCAGGAGGATGATCTTATCAGGCTCCTCAATCTTCAGTAAGAACAGCCACTCAAGAACATCCAGCGATGCAGGACCGCGGTCAATATAATCACCCAGGAAGATCACAGTATCACAGCCAAGGTCAGTACGTTTGGAAAGAGCAAGTCGCAAGGCATCCAGGTCACCGTGCAGGTCTGCAACAATGAGAATTGGGGTGGTGGCGGCGGTGTGGATCACTGCAGGCTCAAAGTAGAGTATTTCGCTGATCTTAGGCAGGATGTTGAATAGTTTGCGTTTGGTTATTGGAATCCGGATCACCATTTTGAATATTTAATAAAATAAAATAAAAATATCCCAAAAAATCAGTCTATTACCACGGCAATCCCGTACCCGCAATCTGGACACTTCTTATCCTCTGTAATAACATTCCTTGCAATCTGAAAACCGCTCCTGTCTATCAGCAGCGTCCCGCACCCGGGACAGTACGTGTTCTCATACTCATGCCCGGCCACATTACCCACATACGGATATTCCATCCCCGCATCCTTTGCCATCTGCCACGCCCTTTCCAGTGTAGCCACAGGTGTAGGGCTGGCATCCTTCATTTTATACATTGGATAGAACCTTGTGAAATGTACGGGCGTCTGGGGTCCAAGGTTGTCATGCACCCATTCAATGAGATCACGAATCTCTTTTAGGTCATCGTTCTTGCCAGGTATGACCAGGTTGATCACCTCGATATGCATGCCCAGTTCCCTGGCCACCACACTTGAATCCAGCACCGGCTGCAGGTGTGCCCGACAGGTCTCCCTGTAGAACTCATCATTGAATGCCTTGATATCAACCCTGAAGGCGTCAAGGTACGGGGAAATATCCCGCAGTGCATCCTCTGTGATATAGCCGTTGGTCACATACACGGTTTTCAGCCCTGCTTTATGGGCCAGCCTGGCAGAGTCGTAAGTGAACTCGTGCCAGATAGTAGGCTCGTTATATGTCCAGGAGATGCTGGCACAATCCAAAGCCAGTGCCCGGGCAACAGATTCTTCGGGCGTAATCTCCATGATATCTGCCTGCTCAAGTTCAACCTGGGAAATGGTCCAGTTCTGGCAGTGGCTGCACCTGAAATTACAGCCGATAGTGCCCTGTGAGTAACTTAAGGTACCGGGCAGGAAATGGTACAGGGGTTTTTTCTCAATAGGGTCAACGGCCTCACTGGATACAGTATTATAAATAAGAGTGAACAGTGTGCCGCCCCTGTTCTCCCGTACACCGCAAATGCCTCTTTTACCATCTGCTATTGTGCATTCATGGGCACACACATGGCATTTGACCTTTCTTTTTTCCAGCTTTTCAAACAACGATGCTTCACGGATCATATATATCACTCATACATCTCACATGCACTCTCACACATCTCCCATGGACTCCCAGACTCCCCTCATACATCCTCACGCCAGCATTTACTATCTTCAGCATTATTTAATAAATGTTTGTTCCCGTCCGGGTCCGACTGAGATATATTTGAAAGGAACACCCACAAGCGACTCAAGTCTGGATAAATATTCAATTGCACCATCCGGCAGGGCATCCATACTGCGAATACCGGTAAGGTCCCCGTCCCACCCTGGCAGGTCTTCAAGAACCGGCACACACCTGGCAAGGTCTGCTGTGGATTCTGGCGGGTAATCCAGTCTTGTACCATCCAGTTCATATGCCACACATACTTTCAACGGATGTATGTCTGACAGTACATCCAGTTTGGTCAGGGCTATCTGTGTATAACCGTTCAATGCCACTGATTTCTTTACAAGGGGCAGGTCGAACCAGCCGCAGCGTCTGGGCCTGCCGGTAGTGGTGCCGAACTCGCCGCCGGCTTCCCTGATATAATCTCCTGTCTTGTCCTTAAGTTCGGTAGGCAGCGGTCCTTCGCCCACACGGGTAATATAAGCTTTCAATATTCCCACCACCTCGTCCACCCTGGTGGGTCCCACACCCAGGTTTGCACAGGCTGAACCTGCGATGCATGATGAAGATGTCACGAATTTCTGGGTACCGTGTATCACGTCAAGGTGTGCTCCCTGTGCACCTTCTGCCAGTACTTTCTTACCCTGGTCAAGGGCAGTGTTAATTTCATGCGAAACATCGGCAATGAATGGAGCGAACCTGCGCCCCAGTTCAATATATGTCCTGATCCAGGACTCATCTTCCATTATAGATGGGTCGCCGCCCATGCTCTTTATCTGGGCAGCCTTTATCGGAGTAAGCTCTTCAAGCCGCCTGCGCAGCCGTTCTTCATCTGCCAGGTCTGACATCTGGACTTCGTCCCTGGCAACTTTGTCGATATAGGCATAGCCGATGCCCCGTTTGGTTGTACCTATCTTAACGCTCCGCGCTGACTCCCCAAGGCCGTCCAGTTCCACGTGGTACGGCATGATAATGCTTGTCTTGGCATCAATTCCAAGCTTTTTTTCATCCACAACTGTGCCCTCATCGGCCAGGGTGTTAAGTTCCGTTGCAAGGGTCTGTGGGTTCATCACAGTACCGGGACCGATAAGCAGCCTGGCATCGAACAACACACCGGAAGGAGTAAGATGGAGTTTGTATTTCTTGCCGTCAACAACAACGGTATGGCCCGCATTATCGCCCCCCTGGAAACGGACGATGAGGTCATATTCCCTGGCCATCAGGTCAACAATCTTTCCCTTTCCTTCATCACCGAACTGGGTGCCTGTAATAATCGTGAACATAGTACCACATAGAATGAGATTATTGAATAATAAGATTTTGTTGGAATTTCATATAAACCTTTATATTTCCTGGATTTATTATACTCCACCCAGGAGAGTGGAATGACTTCGACATACTTAATGACAATAATTATGCTGCCACTTCTTGCATTGATGACAGTGGTCGGCATTTATACCCTTATTCCAAGAGATGTTAAAGGACAGAAGTATAGTATATCCAGGCGCAGGTTCTTGATAGGGTTCTGGCCGTTTTTTGTATCTGCGTTTCTTGTCTATATACTTGTGCAGTCCCAGTCGTCCATTGTCAATATGCTGGGTATCAAGGTGGATGCTGATTATACCGGATATCTATTAATGATAGAAGGCGACCTTGTAAGTCATTTCCAGGGTTTTGCCACGCCCGTGCTGACATACCTTAACGGGTTCATCTACCTGATGATTTTCTCATTCTTGATGATATTCACATTCGTTATATTGATATACACCCACAACCTCAAGGCACTTGAAGAGTTCACTATAGCCTTTATCATCATCTACCTGACGGCATTCCCGTTCTATATCTTTGTACCGGTTACGGTTACCGGACATGCCCTGCCTAATGTTGTACCTCTGCTATATGATTTAAGTCCGATCATCGACCAGGGAGTGAGGGTGGTGGACCCGTTTTTGGATAATGATTTTCCCAGCCTGCATGCCGCACTGTCGGTAATGGCCCTGATGGTAGTGGTGTTCAGGACGAATCTTCATCGATACAAAGTGTTCGCTGCGGTGTCCACTGCTGCTATCCTGTTTTCTACTGTGTACCTGGGCATACACTGGATCATTGACCTGGTTGCCGGGGCAGTACTGGCACTGGTTAGTTATTATTTTGCTGTTAAGTACAGGGAAGTTATTTTCAGGAAATTGAACAGGATATTGGTTGTATTGGAGGTGCGCCTGGGGATAAGGGATCTTATTTATTGCACAGGTTGCTCCAAAGAGATATCTGTGATTCCCCACATCGGTTGTGTGGAGTGCCCCTGTTGTGGGGAGAAAATGGATTATCATCCGCTAACCTTTGTATGAAATGAAGTTGTTTTTGAACGTATAGGAAAGTATATACTTTCCTGTAGGCTTAGAAAATGCGAACGGAGTGAACATTTTCTTGAATGACCAAAATGTGGGATGATTTTTTGTACTAGAAAATTATATCCTTACTCAAAACCTGTATTTCATGTAGGAGTTTGAATGAGAGAAGTAGTACTTAAAATTACGATGCCAGATAACTGGGTAAAGGATATTACTGCAAAATATCCTGTTCCAATCAAGTTTAAAGAATGTATGCCGCATGGAGACTCAGGTGGTCGCGGCCTTATTGAAATTGATAACATTTTTGGGATAACCGATGACATCATAAAAGACATCGAGGAGCATGCAGAAGTATGTCGTGTCGATATAACTTCCCTTAATGACGGTAGTGTTCTGGGTTCCGTCATCACAGACAAATGTGCTGCGTGCAGGGCTTTGACTGGTTCTGAGTGTTTCCTGACATCGGCTTTGAGTCTTGGGGATGGAAGTGTGGAATGGAAACTGATAACAGGTGGTGAAGGTTCCTTGATCCACTTGATAGATAACCTTGAAACGAATGGATGCAAGGTTGAATTAAAGAGCACTATTGATCTGAATAGAACAAATATGCTTACTAAAAGACAGGAAGAGATCATCCATGCAGCTTTTCAAAAAGGATATTACAATTGTCCAAAGAGGATTACAATCAAGAAACTTGCAGAGATCTTTGATGTTTCCCAATCCACGATGGGTGAGATCCTCCAGAGGGGAGAGAGGAAAATAATTTCAGATCATTTTAGCAGATAAGCATGGTCACTGCCCTTGAAATGATTTTTGATGGGATTGCCGGACAACCTCTGCAGGGTAGTTCGTAGATTTTCAGTTTAATTTTTGTAAACTGTCAAATAGTTTTTCCTGACAAGAAAGCACCCGTCTGGTGTTTTCTTGTTTCACCTATCAGGTAAGTGATAGTAGAACCTGTTATTTTCACATCATACCAGTTACCTAACGGTAAATCTTCTTTCACTACGATGTTATTGTAATAGATATCCCGCCCTACAGTGGAATTATCCTTACCCACCTCTGTTGTCAAAAGATGTGTAGTATCCCCTATCCTCTTTCTTAGTAGCTCCCTGTTTATAGTATGATGTACTTCCGTCAGTCTGCGTGAACGTTCTTTTTTCTTCCAGGATGGAAGGTCACGCAGCTGGGATGAAGGTGTGTTCGGTCGTGGTGAATACCTGGTGATATTGACCTTCTGGGGACGAATTACCTTTAGCAGCTCCAGTGTATCAATAAAGTCCTGCTCTGTCTCTGTAGGATACCCTACAATAAAATCTGTTGAGATTACCATGCCAGGAAAATTATTCCTGAACGTATCAACGATATATTTGAAATCTTCTGAAGTATGCCTGCGGTTCATGTGTTGCAGGACCCTATCTGACCCGGACTGGATGGGAATGTGAAGGAATTTGAAAATATGCGAATCTTTAAAGGATTCAATTATATCGTCGATAATATCAATAACCGTGAACGGGTTCATCATGCCAATCCTTATCATATAATCCCCTTCAACAGCAGTTACGGCACGTAGCAGTTCAGGCAGTTTTACACCCATATCCCTGCCGTAAGCCGATGTGTCCTGTGAAGTAAGCTGGATCTCCCTGGCACCATGTCGTACAAGTAACTTTATCTCATCAACAATATCGGGAACAGGGCGGCTTACCAGTTTGCCCCTGGCCTGCTTTACGATACAGTAGGAGCACTGCCCTGCACATCCCTGCGAGATGCTGACAATACCTGTTACACCTTCCAGTATTGGAACATTATAGAGGGCAGGGGCAGTGATACCATTACTATCAACAATATTACTATCTACAATCTCAGTAATATCATCAAGTGAAGCAGGTGTTACTGACGGACAGCCAATACCATCCAGGATATCGGGCTGGGCTGCAGGTAAGCACCCTGCTACCACAATGTCCTTACCCAGATCAGATACTGAATTGATATATTTCAGGACCTTTTGCTGGGTGGTCTGCGTAACAGTGCATGTGTTAACTATTACCAGATCAGCCAAATCCGGATTGTCGATAAAAACATGACCTTCTGAGGCAAGCAATTGCATGATCCTGTGACTATCGGCTCTGTTAGCCGTACAGCCAAAGGTCTTTATGTGGATTTTCATCCCAGGAAAATGATTTAGGTTACGATCATATCAAGTTTATCCATCTCAATAGCATTGCGGATCTCCATTGCCAGCCGCCTACCTGTGCTCATGGGGATGCGCCAGGTGGTATTGCCGTAGGGGTGCCCCACTGACATGTGGACATTTGTTCCGCCGCCCACCCTGGGAGCCACGTCATAGATGTAGAAGTTAAGGTCCTTATCCACGCAGGTCTGGAGACAGAAGGGGCCTATTATGCCTGGATCGTAGTATTTCTGGGTGGCTGATACGTACTTCTCTGCAAGTTCAAAAGCTTCTTCGAGTAGCGATTCCCTTAGTGTGGCTGAGTTGTGGCCGCAGACCGTGTACTCGGGTGTTACCTGCCCGGAATCAAGCGTCATCTGCTGGGGTGCTGGAAGCCTAACATGTCCGTCGAGGCTTGTCTCAAACCGCCAGTCGATACCCAGTAGCTCGACCGGGCTCAGGTCTTCCTCGATGGGTGAATAAAAGAAATCAAGATTAAAGACCGGGCCGATGATATAGCGTTCAATACGGGCGTTGTCAAGGGCGGACTGGGTTATGACGTTCTGTGCCAGCAGTGATTCTGATTTTTCCAGGTATTCCTCATAGGTTGCGGCACTAAAGAAACCCCGTTCAAGTTTTTTGACAGCGTGGGGTAGTTTTACCATGACCAGTTCGTCTATTTCCTGTGGGTCTTCCAGCTTTTCAGGATAGGGCAGACCGGCTTTGTCCAGCAGCCAGTAGTAGTCCTGTTCCTCGCCACGCTCTTCGCTTCGCAGCAAGTTGCGGCTGCCCACAAGCGGTACCCTGAAATCATCTTCGATGGCATCTATACCGCAGTAGGATGTAAAGGAGCGGTTTGGTATGAAAAGTATGTTATTGTCGATGAGTGATTGCTGTTCTGCAGGCTGGAGAAGTTCATCAAAGCTGTCGTATACGACCCAGTCATCCACCACGCCGCGTATGACGCAGCCGTCTTCGTTACACTTGGTCCTGAAGTAATTTGTATAGGTCTGTTCACGGCCGCGTCGGCATATGGCATAGGTCTGGAAACCTTCTTCCACTGCTCCGTCAAATACATCCAGGGCTGAATGGGATGCTACGGCACCGATCTTGTAATCGGTTGGGTCGTATTCCTGGAGTACTTCTATAATCTCGTTTCTGTCGATCATGTTAGGTTGCCCTCGTAAAGAATGAATGTTGAATAATGTGTTTATAAAAGGGTAGGAGATTATAAAAAGGTGATGTTTTCGTCATGTCCTGCGGCGAAAGCATAAGGATTAATAGGCAGTAAGGCTTAGTGGTTAGCACCGGAATAAGTTAAAAATTGACAGATATACGGCCGTGGTATAGACGGCCCGAGTCACGCCTCTGGAGGGCGTGTCCCATTCGCCTCCGGCTCGATGGGACTGAAATGTAAAAAAGGATATAGCAATATGCGGCCGTGGTCTAGCGGTATGACAGTGGCTTCCCAAGCCTCTAATCCGGGTTCGATTCCCGGCGGCCGCATTTGTTTATATTACGGACCCCAGGCGCCGCTTATGCTCTGTCCAGGGCATCAAAAGGATGCTCGGGATATCATAATGCTGCTGGATTGGTTATTTTATGTTTCATCCCAATACAATTGGTCACCTATCTATAGAGTGCAATTTTTTTCGGATATATGTCACGGTTACTGCCGAAAGAAGGGAAATCGGCACCATTAGTACAATTCCCAAAAATATCATTGAATAAAAGGACATAACCCCGGTTTCAATAGTGGTAAAAATGGAATATGTTAGAGTAACCACAAAGACTACATTCATCATTGTATCTAAAGAATACATACTGATTGAATGTCCTTTTGGATATGGTCTTGAAAGGCTGAAAAGCCCTATCCATATAGCACCCAGAATAAATACAAGATAATCCGTGAAGAAATTTAATGTAAATGAGTTGGCAATCATTGAGATTATTCCTAAAAAAATACCAAGAAAAATACCGTGATATATGGGATGAGACAAAGAGATTTTCGAATTAAATATTTCAATAACAGGCAATTCTTTCAATTGCAGAGATCTCAAATCAAGTAAATTGAATTTATCCCTTAAAGCAAGTAGACTTTTTGGATAATCTTTTTGGTTCAACAACATGTCGATTCTATTCACTAGATTTGGGTGCGTTGAATTATATTCAGAAAGGCGGTCTCTGAAAGAGATTTTTGTATCTTTAAGATCTATGGTTTTTGTATTCAGAAGTGATGATTCATATATGGAAAGTTCTGATTCAGGAAGACTAAAAAGGTCAATTTTATGAATAGTATGCAATGCTTCTGCAAGAGCTACAGGCTTTTGAGTTAGTCTTGCAGATATAATATCTGCAACGCATTCCATTTGCCTTCCAAGTAAATTGATAAAAAACACGCATATTGAAATAAGAATAAAAAGAGAAATGCTTGTTACAACCACAACTATTAGCATCATTAAACACATTAAAGTAAAGCCAATTAAAAAAAGGCCGGTATAATCATCACCTCTGTGTCTACTTGTAACTTCTGCTGATTTTTTCGTCAGTTTGGCGATATATGGCTCGATTTTGCTTAGTGTTATTTGAATAATTTCCAGAATTCTTAATATAAACAACAATCCTGTTTTTATCAAAGAATCTTTGTTTATAATATGCCCCATCTCATGTGCCAGAATCGATTCCATTTCTTCTTTTGTAAAAGTTCCGTTATCGAAACTTTCAATTATCCCATCAGGTAAAATTATGTAGGATTTTTTTGGAGTACTCAGTGCATAGGCATTGATCACAGGCTCATTTTCAGTCA